>Ga0190271_10000264_pt1 | contig 26080 bp, 30 predicted proteins | sample Popmic356T_FD_133747 | JGI IMG/M metagenome (GOLD analysis project Ga0190271, IMG submission 133747) | Populus adjacent soil microbial communities from riparian zone of Weber River, Utah, USA - 356 T | ecosystem: Environmental > Terrestrial > Soil > Riparian zone | place: USA: Utah | collected...
AGCCCGAGCTGAGGGTGGTTGCGATCGATGACCAGACCAGTCTCGGGATCGAGACCACCCCACAACGACAACGGTTCGGTGAGCCGAAGCAACTCGCCCACTGCCTTTCCCCCGACCAGGGTCGCGAACCCGGCGTCGATCACCACCCCTCCCCGATCAGCAGGTCACCGGAAATCGCCGAGGCGACACAGGCATCGAGCCCGGCAAAGACCACTTCTACCCCGAGATTCCCCGGTGCGTAGAAGGCCCATTTCGCGGAGTTGGTCATCACTACCCCGCGAACGTCGTCCATGATCGGGGTGATGTAGGTGCATGTGTCGGTGACGATGGTGGCTCCGAAGGCCTCGATTCCCGCGATCGAACCCGACTCCTCGGCCTGTGCGAGGGCGTCCCGTGACGTGCTCACATAGAACGGGACCTTGGTCGACAGCCCTTCCACCATGTCGGCGAGCATCCTCAACTCCGCCACTGAGAAATGCGGTGTGCCGACGCTGATGGCTCCCAGCGGCCCCTCCCCATGATTGAGCGAATCCCGGGCCCGCGTCAGGTCGTCGACACCGATGACGACGACGCGTTTGGGCGCCTGACCTGCCAAGGCGGCCTCTGCGGTGGCTGCCTCCGGTGTGACACCTGCCACGTGGAACATGGCGACCGCCCCCGAGGATGCGGCCGCCGCCCCGAGTGCCTTGAGCCGGTCCTCGCTCGCTCTATGGTCGAGCCCGACGATCACAGCCACCTCCGTCCCGGCGACCAGGCCGAGATGATGGCCCAGGACCGGGTAGAGCAGGTCGTCGTCGAGCAGCGCGTCTGGCACCTGCAGATCGACCTGTAGGGTCGCCCTGCGGCCGCCATCTGTGTGAAGACCAGTCGCCGGTGCCCGGCCGGTCAGGGCGCAACAGATATCGAGGAAATCCCCGTATCGGGCTGTCCTCGCTCCCAGCACCGAGTTGGCGAAGACGATCGCATTGGACTCACCCCAGGCGATCTGGTCGCCGAATGCGGGGCGTTGAGCCAACTGATAGGGGGCACAGGTCCAACTCGGTGTGCAGCCCATCTCGACATAGGTATCCATGAGCCGGCGCGCAGCAGCGGCGGTCTCAGCGTCTCCCCGGTAGAGCTCGGGATGGAGAAGGTCCAACGACGACACATTGAGGGTCGTCGGCACCACCACCCGGCCACCGCCCTCCACCAGTCTCAGGGCGAAGTCGAGCCCGGCCTGTCCGTGGTAGAGACCGCCGTCGATATGGGCCGCGGTGATGTCCAGCAAACCGGGTGCGTCTTCGGACTCGCCCACCGCGACGAGCAGCTCCATTGCTGTTCTGGCCGCCTCGCCGCCCTCTCCGTCGAGCATCGCTTGGTCCGGCTCGGTGAGTTGCACTCGTGCCCCCGACGACGCCGGTCAGTCCTCGAAGGGAAGCGCCATCTGCGCTTCGGGCCGGTGATAACGCTCCAACCCGTTCCACATGAGGTAGTCCATGAAGACCCATGATCGGCGGTGAATCGCCGAGGGCCCCCAGGCCTGAAGGGCCGACTTGTGCACCGGGCACGGGTAGCCCTTGTTGGCCTCGAAGTTGTACCCGGGATACTGATCGGCCCATTCCCGCATGAGCCGGTCCCTGCTCACCTTGGCCAGGATCGATGCGGCGGCGATGGAGAGCGAGGTTCGATCACCCCTGACGATGCGGGTTGCCCCGCCGACGAAATCCCATTTGCCGTCGAGCAGGACATGATCCGGCACCGCACCCAGACCGGCAAGGGCTCGCTGGGCGGCCAACCTCTGCGCGTCCGACATTCCCAGTGTGTCGCATTCCTCGGGCGTCGCATGTCCGACCGACCACGCATCGCACCATTCGGCGATCCGGTCGAAGAGGGCCTCACGCTCGTCCTCGGTCAGCATCTTCGAGTCCCTGATCTTGTAGACCCGACGATCCAAGGGAACAATGGCCGCACCGACCGTGAGCGGCCCGGCCCAGGACCCCCTTCCCACTTCGTCCATGCCCACCACGATCTCGAGCCCTCTGTCCCGCAGACCCCGCTCGACGATGAGGCCTGGCGCCTTTCGTTTGAGGCTCGGCCGCAGCTTGGGAGCTGTTGTCGTCATCGCCCGCCAGAGTAGGGCGGGATCCCTCGATGCGGTGGTCAGTTGAGGTCGACGTCGTCGGGGAAGGTCGATACGAGGGCGAGATGGCCCTGCTGACGGCGCAGCACCCGGGACCACTGGCCTTCGGGCCGGTCGAAGGGATCGTCGGGTGAGGCCGGCACCACATACCAGGAGCCTTCGGCGATCTCCAGCTCCAGTTGGCCCTGACCCCAGCCGGCGTATCCCGAATAGATTCGGACGGCGGACGTTCCCGCCCCCGGCTCCACCTCCAGGTCCACGATGCTCAGTCCCGGCACTCCGGTGGGCTCCCCACCCTTCCCGCTGGCGAGCCCGATGGCCACACGTGGGTCCACGGGACCGCCGGCATGGACGGTCCCCGGTTTGGCGGCGACCGGCCCCCACATCGGGATATGGGCCTCCACCCGTTCGATTGTGGGCCGATTGAGCACGACACCGAGGCTGCCCTCCTCGTCGTGCTGCAGTATCAGCACCACGGATCTCCAGAAATTGGGATCGATCAGCAACGGTGTCGCCACCAAGAGCTGCCCGCCGAGATATCCGTCCACGATGCCATCGTGCCACAGCTCCGGGGAATCATGCCAACAGGGCCGCTCGCTCATTTAACGTTCGGGCCAATGAGGGCACTGGTGAAACATGCCGACGAGGTGGGGTTGCGCCTCGATAACGTCCCGGTCCCCGAACCAGGGCCTGATGACATCTTGATCCGGGTGCTGACGACAGGGATCTGTGGCACCGACGTGCACATCTTCAATTGGGACGACTGGGCCCGGGCCACGATTCCGGCCCCGATGACGGTCGGGCACGAGTTCTCGGGAGAGATCGTCGGTCTAGGCCCCAACGTCTCCGGTTTCGAAGTGGGAGAGTTGGTCGGCGCCGAGGGTCATGTCGTCTGCAACCGCTGCCGCAACTGCCTCGCCGGGAGACGCCACCTGTGTCAGGACGCCAGGGGCATCGGGGTGAACCTGCCGGGAGCATTCGCCGACTACGTGCTGATACCCAAGTCGAACGTGTGGCGGCACCAGGAAGGGCTCGACCCTGAGATCGCAGCGCTCTTCGATCCCTTTGGTAATGCAGTCCACACGGCGCTCGAGTTCGACGTCCTCGGCGAGGACGTACTGATCACCGGAGCCGGCCCCATCGGCCTCATGGCATGTGCTGTGGTGGCCCACGCCGGTGCTCGCAATGTGGTGGTCACCGACGTGAACCCCTTCCGTCTCGATCTGGCCAAGAGGATGGGTGCGACCCGCTCCGTCGACATCAGGTCCGAGGACCTCCAGGACATTCAAGGGGAGTTGGGAATGACCGAAGGATTCGATGTCGCATTGGAGATGTCGGGCAGCCCATCGGCGATGGACGACATCATTCAGAACACGATCCATGGGGCCAACGTGGCCATCCTGGGCATCCCGACCGACCCTTTCCCCATCGACTGGAGCATCGTCATCTTCAACATGCTCAATCTCAAGGGGATCTATGGGCGCGAGATGTTCGAGACCTGGTACAAGATGAATGTCCTGATCGAGTCGGGAGTCGACATCTCCCCGGTCATCACCCATCGTTTCGAGGTCGATGACTTCGACGCCGCCTTCGATGCAACCGCGTCCCAGGACTCGGGAAAGGTCCTGATCAGGTGGGCCGATCCGGCCCAGTGAGGGGCAGCAGGGCGAACTCGTCGACGTCGATAGAACGCAGGATGGGCTTGGCCAAGGCGGGCATCCGGCTCATCCCCTCAGGCCCGATCAACTGCGGCCGACCCACGCGGTGACCCCGCCTGCCGGCGATGACCTCCCCACCGTCTGCCGCGGTCAGGTTCTTGAGCCAGTCGGTGTCTTTCCCATAGGTCAGGGCCACGATGACGTCGTCGGCACCGAGCCAGGCATTGACCGGAGTTCGGTATTCGGCGCCAGATTTCCGACCTCGGTGGACGATCACCGCGAAGCCCGGGAGCCACTCGGCCAGGGGGCGGCTGATGCGGTTGGTGACCGCGCGGTTGAACCGTGCGAGCCCTCGGGACAGGGGCATCGCTCAGATCCGGGAGTCGATCCAGGCGGTGATCTCCTGGACCAGTTCCGGGCCCTCCGGTTCGTTGAGGAGCTCGTGTCGCAGACCGGGCAGCAACCGTCGTTCGACGTTGGGCAACTCCCCCAGTTCGGCAGTGGACTGAGGCGGGACGACGGTGTCGGCGCTGCCGTGTAGGACGAGGGTCGGGATGGTGAGATCGGTGAGACTGTCGTTCAACTCGTCCATCGCCTCGAAGAATGAAGCGCCGAGACGATTAGTCGCCTTCGGGAAGACGAGGGGGTCGGAGAAGTATGCCTCCCCCACCGCGGGGTCACGAGACAGCTGTTCGCCCTTCAAGGAGGTGGGGAGGGAGACGGTAGGGGCGAGTTTCCTCGCCAACCCGGCCACGGCGCGCTGCCAGGCGGCGCCGCCGGCCAATGCCGGGGCGGACAGGACCAAGAGGTCAGGGGCGGGTCGGCCAGTCAGGGCGTATCCAAGCGCCAGATTCCCCCCCATCGAATGACCCATGAGGACGACCGGCGTCCCTTGCTCCCGGGTCCACTCCATGTGCCGCTGGATTTGATCGTGATAACGCGACCAATCGTCGATATCGCCACGCGCGCCACCAGATCCTCCCCAACCGATGAGATCGAAGGAGCGAACGAAGAATCCTGCCGCGGCGAGGAGCGAACCGGTCCGCTCATAGCGCCCGCAGTGCTCGGCGATGCCGTGGACCAGGACGATGTGGGCCCGAGGTGTCGCATCGGGCACCCAGTCCCTCACCAGCTCGATCCCGATGTCCTTCGATGTCTCCGGCCGGGCAACACTTGCCATGTATGTCCTCGCTGTGGTCGTGGAATCCTAAAGAACCGTCAGTCGAAGACGTAGCGGGTCAAGTCCTTGGGGAACTGCGACCAAGCCATTCCCTTTGCCGGTGTCAGGACGCACATTCCGCCGGCGTCATCCCCGGACCAGGCGTCCGCAGCAGGGGCATAGCCGAGCTGTTCGTACTTGCGGGCGTATTCGGCGGCGAGACGCTGCCCGAGCTCGCCGAGGATCGGCTCCGAAGGCCGCGATGTCCCTTCGATGATCGTGACCGTCGTGCCACTCTCGAGATGCAGGGCGCATGCCGGGTTCGCAGATATGTTCCTGGCGTGCCGGGTCAACGGCGATCCGTCGTACCAAAACCGCTCGTCGAGCCAGACTCCCCAGCGGGGCACGACATGTGGCCGTCCATCAGGGCGCGTGGAGGCCAGCCAGTACTCGGTGGCTTCAACCAACCAGTCCTCGACGCTCGCCCAATCGAGGTACGGCCCGTCCGCCTTTACTCCGTAGCCTTCCGGGAGGTCGGGCCGTCCTGCGATGCGGACACTCATGATGTCTCCTTGTGGAAAGGCGGTTTGACGATGCGCCCCTTTACCCAACGCTCCCGGATCTGCACCTCCATCGCGTCGGCTCCCGGGGCCGGCGGGGGTGAGACATAGGCGAGCCCTATGCCGGTTTCCAGGACGGGGCTCAGGTTTCCCGAGGTGACATCGCCCTCGCCCACCGGGGTGCGCACCTTGTATCCATGCCGCGGGATCCCCTTCTCATCGAGGACGAAGCCAACAAGACGACGAAGTGGGCCTTCCTGCATCTGCGATTCCAGCGCCGTCCGCCCGCGGAATTCATGATCCATTGCGACAGCGAAGTTGATCCCTGCTTCGAGCGGTGTGGTCGATTCGTCGATGTCCGATCCCCAGAGCGGGAGGCCGGCCTCGAGACGCAGGGTGTCCCGCGAAGCGAGGCCACAGGGGACAACAGACATGGAAACGAGCCTTTCGGCGAGATCATGACCGGTCTGGGGGTCGGTGCAGACCTCTCCCCCGCGCTCGCCGGTGTAGCCGGTCCCGGCAAGGCGGACTTCACCCGACTCCCATGGATGGGACGCGGTGCGAAACCGCTTGGGAGCTTCGCCGAACAGGTCCTCGATCACTGACGGTGCCTCAGGTCCCTGTATCGCGATGAGGACGGTCGTGGTCTGCAGGTCGCGCACAGCACAGTCGGGCTCGAGAGCGAACGCGCCCATCACCCGATGATGATTGGCCGCGTTGGGAAACACCCAATAATGATCGGGCTCCCACCACCACACGACCAGGTCGTCGATGATCCCCCCGTCGTCGTCGAGCATGAGGGTGTACTGGGTTTGCCCCGGGGCGATCCGGGTCACGTCATTGCTGAGGAGCCGGAGAAGGGCGTCCTCGGCGCCGAGCCCGGAGAGCTCGAACCTGCCGAGGTGGGTCACGTCGAACCAACCTGCGCCGCTCCGCACCGCCCGGTGCTCAGTGAGGACCGACTCGTATTGGACCGGCATCTCCCATCCCCCGAAGTCCACGAAACGGGCACCTAGTCGCTCATGGAGGTCGTGCAAGGGCGACCGGTTCATCCGATGAGTCGTTCGCCTCGCTCCTCGAGTCGAACCACAGCCGGACGTCCCGGCATTCGAGTGGGCGCCGGGGCCTCTTCGAGGTTCTCCGGGCCTTCCAGACCGTATTTGACCACCAGGTTGAGGTAGTCACGCTGATAGAACAGCTTGCAGCTGATCTCCGGATAGAGCTCCTTGAGCCGGCGAAGCTTGCCGTTCTTCTTGGTGACGAGCTTCTGACTCATGGTGGTGATCTCGATATAGAGGTCGTCGTCGGGCAGATAGAAGTCAGGGGTGAAGTACTGGGTTGGGGTGCCGTCGTCGTCCCAGGAGATCGGGAAGGACCTTGGCTCGTAATCCCATGGCACGTCGTAGAAGTCGAGGAGAAGTGCGAACTGGCGCTCACTGTTGTGAGCGAACTCGGTCTCGTGCGCCGATTTCCGCTGGGTGATCAGGTGGCTCCTGCTTCGACGACTCCGGCCAAATCTTCCCCGGGGAACAGTTGGTGGATGTCACCCTCCACCTCGTCCTGCACCGGGCCGATGGCGATGCCGAACACCCCCTGGCCCCGCCGGAACACATCGACCACTTCCTGCTCGGAGTGCGCGGCGTAGATGGTCTGACCGTCACTGAGAAGGGTCACGTCGGCGAGAGGGCGCTCTGAGTCCAACTGCTCCGCAAGGATGGTGACCGCCGAACGGATCTTCTTGAGACTCATCCCGGCGTCGAGGAGCCGCTTGATGACCTTCAGTTGGACCACGTCGGAGAAAGAATAGAGCCTCTGCGAGCCTGAGCCGGTTGCCTGCTGGAGCGAGGGGCGTATGAGATTGGTGCGCGCCCAATAGTCCAGCTGCCGGTACGTGATGCCGACCAGCTTGCAGACCTGGGGGGCGCGATAGCCCAGTTCCCGCTCTTGGGTCATGTGTGAGTCCTCCGGGTTACAACCGTGTAACTCTGCCGTTGTGAGCAAGCTACCCCTGTCGAGGGACCCATGTCAACGAAATCTGTGGATAAAGCTGGGGAAAGAGATCAGTCGGGGGTTTCCCCGCCGCCTCCGAGGAAGTCCTCGATGGTCGCTTCCTCGAGAAACTCTCTGAATCTGGCGACCTCTTCCTCCTCGTTCTCCTCTTCTTCCTCGAAGACGACGCCGGCGTCGTCGAGCACCGAGGGGAAGGCGAAGACAGGCGTCCCGGTGCGAACCGCCAGGGCAATGGCGTCCGATGGCCGGGAGGACACATGCACTTCCCGGCCCGAGATGTCGAGGGAGAGGTCTGCGTAGAACACCGAGTCCCGCATCTCGGTGATCACCACGCGCACCGCGAGTGCACCGAGGGCGTCGATGACCGAGCGCATCAGATCATGAGTGAGGGGTCGCGGCGGGACGACACCCTCCAGAGCCGTGGCGATGGCAGTGGCCTCCGAGCCCCCGATCCAGATCGGGAGATACCGGGGCCCATCGGACTCCCTCAGAAGGACGATGGGCTGATTGGATGGAAGTTCCACCCGCACGCCCACCACTTCCATCGCGATGAGGGCTTCTTTTTCACCCGGCATTGCGAACCGAGGTTATCACCGGGCCGGTCTTGGCCCTCAGATGGCCATTCCCAGCGACCTGGCCAGCACTCCGGGGTCGTTCAGGAAAGCCTCCATGTCGAGCACTGCCCAGATCGACCGAAGATTCCGGTAGAGACCCTGCCAGTCCATCCCGTAGCCGACCAGGTATTCATCCCCTACTTCAAACCCCCGGTATTCGATGGGGACCTCGGTGACCCTGCGCACCTTTTTGTCGATCAGAGATGCGGTCGCGACGCTGCGAGCCCCTCGGTCCATGATCATCCTGCGCAAGACGGACAGCGTGAGCCCGGTGTCGGTGATGTCCTCCACCAGGATGACGTCTCGATCGAGAACCGGAGTGGCCAGGTCCATTGCGATCCCAATGCGCCCGCTCTCCCCGAACCGGTTGAGACCCAGGAAGTCGACCTCGGATCTCAGGTCCACCGACCGGACCAGATCGGCCGCGAACGGTATCGAGCCCGTCATTACCACGGTGAATAGGGGTTCCCTTTCGGCATAGTCCTCGGTGATGGCCCGGCCGAGCTCGTTGACGCGGGATTCGATGTCTTCCTCGGTCACGACCTCGACCGCATGTTCGAACGCGGTCATTCCACACCGAGGGCGAGGTCCAGCCAGAACCTCATCGTCTCCATCACGGTCCTCGGCGCTGGATCCGGGTTCCGCGTCACCTCCACGATCGGTGGCGGGGCGGGCTCAGGCAAGGCCCGGAGCGGGCTCGGGCTCTCTAGCATCAACCCCTGGCCGGCCAGGTGGAGGTAGGTCTCCATGTTCTCCAGAGAGACGAGCGGGTCGGGACTCTGACGGCCTTTCAACGCGACATAGGGTGAGCCGGTCGAGGCGTCCCCGAAGAAGCCGAGCTCCTCGAAGCCGTAGTCGAAGAGCTCTGTGGCGTCGGCGAAATGCGCTCTGTCACCGTCGGAGCCGAGCAGCACCGTATAGAGACGCCTGTTTTCCCGCTCGGCCGCCGCAACGTAGGTGAGGAGGGCCTGAGCTGTGAATCCGGTCTTCACGCCGAGAGAGCCCTCATACGACCAGAGCATGAGATTCGTCGAGCTGCCGGTGCGAGGTGTGCCGTCGGGAGCCGAAGGGAACACCAGCTTCTTGGCCATCACTACTTCGGCGAACTGGGGATGTTCCATCGCCACTCTGGCGAGGTTGAGCAAATCTCGAGCACTCGTGTAGTGGTTTGGGGCATCGAGGCCGTGTGGATTTGCGAACGATGTGTGGGTGAGGCCTAGCTCGGCAGCACGCTGGTTCATGAGGGCCACGAACGCCTCCACCGAACCGGATATGTGCTCGGCGATGGCGGTGGCGGCATCGTTGGCGGAGTGAATCATCAAGGCCTTGAACAAGGCGTCCATCGAAACGGTCTCTCCTGCCACCAGCTCGATCTCCTTCTCACCGGTATTGGCGGCGCGTTCCGAGATCGTCACTGTCTCCGCCGGGAACGAGTTCTCAACCGTGAGCAACCCGGTCATGATCTTCGTCACCGATGCCATCGCCCGTTCCTTGTCGGCGTTGAGCTCAGCGATGACGGTGTCGGTCGACTCGTCGAAGAGGATCCAGGAAGCGGCCGTCACGTCAGGCGCCTCGGGCGCCGGGAACGTCTCGAGCACCGGTGCCGGGTAGGTGAAGGGAGCAGCCGACACCGGCACGGCGAAGACGAAAAAGACGAGGGCTAGCGGCCCAACTGCCCGAAAAGATCTCTTCATGAAGTGATTTGTTGCTTTAGCTCGACCTCGAGCATGGCGCGATGCATCGCCTGAACCGATCCCCCGCTCAGCTCGAGAAGGTCCATGGCCCGCGCCCTCGCCTCGGGGTTGTTGGCCCTGAGGAGTGGAGCAGCGAGCTGCCGAAGCAGTTCTGCTTCCCTGTCGACCGAGAGACGCACGGCACGGAGATGCCTGGCCTCCAGACCCTGGTCCATGAGCCGCTTCGCCTCCGTGGCGACGATACCTGTTTCCGGGGCGAATACCGCGGGATCGCCGATCGGGCGCACGACTCCCACCTGCAGGAGATCGTCCAGCTCTGTCGGGGAGAGCCCGGATCTTCGTAGTAGATCGTCCCGGCTCAGGGGCTCGCCCTTCGACTCGAGGCTGGTGGCCGGGACTGCGGTACGCGAAGCGAGGTCCTCGCCCCGCTCCCACAGCGTGAGCTTCGACTTGATGACTTTCAATGGCAGAAAGTGGTCACGTTGCTGCTGGAGGATGAACTGGAGTCTGGCCAGGTCCTCTTGGTCAAACTGGCGGTACCCGCTGTCGGAGCGCCCAGGATCGATCAGCCCTTGGGATTCGAGGAAACGAATCTTCGACACTGACACATCGGGAAAGTCGTCTCGAAGGAGGTTGATCACCTCTCCGATGCTCAGCGACTGGCTATCGGTCATCGCCATGGGCGACGACGAAGGCAAATCTCCCGACGAGGACCTCGTCGCCCGCCTTGAGTGTCGCCTGATCGACCCGGGCATCATTCACGTAGGTCCCGTTGGTCGACCCGCTGTCCTCGACGACGAGACCGTCGTCATCCGCCACGAATCGACAGTGCTGACGTGACACAGTCACGTCATTGAGGAAGATGTCACTCTCCGGATGGCGCCCCACGGTCGTGTTTCCCTCCGGGAGCAGATAGGTCATCCCGGTCTTGGGCCCCTTCTCGACGATCAGGGCGTAGCCGGTCACCCCGTCGAGGCTGGAGGCTTCCTCCCTGGTCATGGGGTGGTCGGCCCGATCCTGGATCGGGACGTAGACGACGGTGGGATCACCGTCAACCTCTAGTCGAGGTTCGGGCTGTTCCCCCCCGGGCTCACGCTCATCGGTCACGAAGGAGATGATAGGGAGTTGCCGGCTGTGAGCCCGGCGACCGATTTACTCCGTCAGGTCCCGATAACGAGCGGCGTCGAGTAGGCGGTCGATGGGCATCTCGCCGTCCACGCTCATCAGCACCAGCCAGCCGTCCTCGTAGGGGCTCTGGTTGACCAGCTCGGGACTCTGCGCGATGTTCTGGTTCACGTCGGTGATCGTGCCGGCAAATGGGGCGTAGACCTCGCCCACCGACTTCGTGCTCTCCACCTCGACCAGGACGTCGTCCTTGGCCACTTCTTTCCCGACTGGCGGTAGCTCGACAAAGACCACGTCACCGAGTTGGTCCTGTGCGTAGTCGGTGATCCCGATCCGCACCAGGGCATCGCCCACCTCGCGGATCCACTCGTGCTCCTCCGTGTAGAGCAGATCATCGGGAATCTCCATCAAGCCTCCTCCGGGTCAGCCGAGGACTCTAACGCTGCGAGCTTCGCTCGACTGTCCCCGATGTAGAGGACAGCGACGTACCAATAGAGGACCAGGCCGATGATCCCCAGGAACCATGCCACCGGCCACATCAGCCACTCGGCGGCTCCCGCTGCGGCGAGATAGAAAGCCGGTATCGCGCCATAGAGGGCGAACGTCGCCGCCTTCCCCAGGAATCGCACCTCCACGGTTCCTCCGCCACGAGCGGCAAGATTGAGGGCGACTGCCCCCACCAGGATCTCCCGTGTGATCAGGCCCCAGCCGAACCAGGGCGGCAAGACGCCGGCGATCAGTCCCCCGATCACCGCCGAGGCGATCATCAGGCGATCGGCCACCGGATCGAGGATCTTGCCTAGCTCGCTCACCTGCCCCAGACGGCGGGCCAGATAGCCATCGATCCAATCGGTCCAGCCGATGATGAATATGAGCCAGGCCGCCAGTGCGACGTTGTCCTCGATCAGAAGGGCCCACCAGAACACCGGGATGCCAAGCAACCGGACGAACGAGACCAGATTGGGGATGGTGAGGATGCGGTTGCTCGCTGCCGTGTCGGTCACGGCGCGGAGGCTAATTGTCGTGGGTCAGGAGACCGGGGTCAGGTCGTTCAGCCCACCCAGACGTCCCTGAATCCCACCGAGCACTTCGTGGTCTTCGAATCGGACCCGATCGGCCCGGTACCCCTCGATGAGACTCGGGTGATAGAGAACCAGATAGGGAAGGTCACGTGCCAGAGCCTGTTCCATGCCCCACAAAGCGTCCTTCGCCTCATCCCGCGCCGCTGCCCGCTCGAATCGGGCCAGGCTGGCCTCGAAGTCGGGGCTGGCGTATCCGGTCGAGTTGGCGACACCGTCACCGGCGAACAGCCACCGGTGATAATCGGGAAGTGCGGGGTTGCCCAGCGTCCACCCGAGGACATACATGTCGTACTGACGGGTGCCGGACTCGTCCACCGTGAAGGCCAGGTCGACGACGGTGTCGAAATCGGTGACCACCGGTCTGACGTCGAATCCGAGGGCCTCCAGAGTGGTCTCGATCCGGCTCGTGTAGTCGGATCGCGCCGGGTCGTACTCGTCGCCTGGCGTCAGGATGGTGAGGGGAGCAGGCGGTTGGCCGTCGATGGTGAGACCAGAACCTGGCACCAGGCTGCCGTCGACCACGGCGGGCGGAGTCTCCCACGCGTAGCCCACACCCTGGAGCCCCGAGATTGCCGCGGGCACGCGGGTTTCGAGTGTCTGGACGTAGGGATCGGAGATCGAAGCCGCCACGCCCTCGTCGAACCATGAGACGTTGGCAGATGACAGCATGGTGTAAGCCGCCGCAGCGTCGGGCACCACCGTTTCTGTCGCCCATCCTCGATCGAGGAGAAGGGCCAGACTCTGGCGGAATTGCGCCTTCGCCATCGGGTCACGGGTCAGGTTGAAGCCGAGATAGCGGACAGAATTGGCCGGGCTGCGCTCGATGGCGACCCCGGGAGTCCCCGCCAGGGCATCGGCGCCCTCGTCGGAGAGACCATTCGGGTCGAGCACAGTGTCGATTGCCCCCGTCTTCATGGCCGCGATCGCCGCGGCCTCGTCGCCGAAGATCGAGTAGACGACGTCGGGAATGCCGTCCTCCGAGTAGCCAGGATTCGCCACCGTTTCGATCCGGGTGTCCGTGATGGTCACGATCTGGAGCGGGCCGCCAGAGACATCGACGTCGGCGTCGAGGTCGTAGAGAGCGGCGGCAGTGTCGATGCCCTCGGTATGTGTGGCCCAGACGTGGGCGGGCATGATCGGCGCCAGTCCGAGCCCGTGTGGCCAGAGCCCGAGTCCCGGGCGGCCGGAGAACTCGATCCTCAGCTCGGTTGGAGACTCGGCCACGATCTGCTCGATCTCGTCGGGATAGGAGGCGGCCCAGCCTCCCCCGAGCCCCAGCTGTCGCACCGTCTCGAACGTGTACGCGACATCTGCGGTAGTCACAGGTCGTCCGTCGGACCAGGCGAGATCGTCACCGAGATCGACCCGCACCCGCCAACCTTCACTGTCCCAAGTTGGAAGAATCGGCGCCGACCCGGCAACCTCGGGGATGAGGGCGTTGGAGGCAGGGTCGATCGCATACAGAGCCGGCTTGGTCGGGCCGAGAACGTAGGCGTTCCATGCCGTCGGCTGCTCGCCGATGTACTCCCAGTAATTCGCCGTGGTCACGCCTGAGAGCAGTCCGACCCTGTATTCGAATGACGCTTCGACCTCGGCCGGGCTCGTTGAAGCCTCGCGAGGGGCGGTCGTGCCCACAGGGGCATCGATCACGGCGGGAGTCTGCTCCTCGGGTCGCATTTGGACGACCGCCGCGATGACGATGCCGATCAATACGGCCGTCGCACCGATTGCCCTTGCTGTCTTGCTGCGCATGCAGATATCGAATCGGCAGGTCAGAGGTGGTCCTTGACCAACGGTTGGCGCATCGCCGGGCCGTTCCTGGTGCCTCTGCCTCCCGGCTACGATTCCCTGATCCTCGACTTCGGGCTGTGGCGCAGTTTGGTAGCGCACTTGGCTGGGGGCCAAGGGGTCGTGGGTTCAAATCCCGCCAGCCCGACCAATGAACATCCGAGACATCCCCATCACCACGATCGATGGGGAGGACACCTCCCTGGGCGAATACTCTGATAAGGCCGTATTGGTCGTCAACGTCGCCTCGAGATGCGGATTGTCGCCCCAATACGAGAAGCTGGAAGGACTGCAACGCACCTACGGTGATCAAGGCTTCAGCGTGCTGGGATTCCCCAGCAATCAGTTCCTCCAGGAGCTGAGCAGCGAGACGGCGATCAAGGATTACTGCTCGACGACTTGGGGAATCACGTTCCCCCTGTTCGAGCGGGTGAGGGTGAACGGGCGGTCACAGCATCCTCTGTATGCCGAGTTGACCAAGACACCGGATAGCGCCGGCAAGGCGGGTCGCATCATCTGGAATTTCGAGAAGTTCCTCGTCTCCCCGTCCGACGAGGTGCGTCGCTTTCGCCCAACAACCGAGCCGGATGCACCGGAGGTGATCGGCGCGATCGAGAGCTTCCTACCCGGCAATCCGGATAAGCAGCTCGAGCAACAGACGTTTTCTACCTGACGAACGGCATCGGGAACGTCTGATCCAGCGGCATCGGGCCACGACGGGTTGGCGGTGGCTCGAAGTCCGGCTCTGTGGGCTCTCGTCTCGTGGTGAGAGCGGCTGCCACCACGCCACGCAGGGCGAACACATTCAAGCCGTGCACTTGGTCAGCCTCATCAGACCCGGACCATGCCGACATTCCCAACCCGATAGCGATCACGGAAACCATCCCGATGGATCATCGGCATTTGCGAGCCGGTCTTTAGCACCGGTCTGGAAAGATCAGGCCGGGATCGATGGTCCCAATATCGAGGCAACCAGAAGCACCAGGGCCAGCAACATCAGCAGGACCCACTTCGAACGTCTCCAGACTTCCACAGGGCTCCTTTCGACGGGCCCCATCAACCTAGGAGCGCACCCTGAACGTCCTGGGGCAATTGGGTAACAGGCTGGTGAATGAACGAGAACTTGGTCGATGGGGTGCTGAAATCGACCAGGTGGCGGTAGCCGGCGATCCCATTCCAGCGAGCGGGTCGATTTGACCCTTTTCGCTCTTGCCCTGGCCTTACTTGCCGCGCTCATGCACGCCGTCTGGAACCTCCTGGTCAAGTCGAGCGACGACCAGCTGGTGGCGGCCTGGACCGTGGTCGCCGGCGCCTCCATCCTTGCCCTGCCAGTGCTGGCGTTCACCGGGCTCCCCGGTCGATCCGTGTGGGACCTGATCCTCATCTCGACAGGCGTCCAGGTTGCCTACGTCTTGACGCTGGCCGCTGCGTACCGCGTCGGCGATCTTTCCTTCGTCTATCCCCTCGCGCGTGGCACCTCCCCGGTGCTCGTGTCCATCGCCGGAGTCGCTCTCCTCGGAGACGAGATCTCCGCCCTCGGGTGGATAGGCGTGCTCACCGTGACGGGGGCCCTCACATTGTTGGCATGGCGGCGGCCGGATCGATCGGGGCTCGCTCTGGCTCTCGCGACGGGCGTGCTGATCTCGATCTATACATCGGTCGACGCCGCTGCAGTTCGTGAAGAGGGGTCGGCGCTCCCGGTCATAGCCGCAGAGTTCGTGTTGCTGGCGATTGCACTTGGATTGGTCGTCCTCATCATGCGGGGCCCCGGGTCAATGCTCGGCATGGTCAGCGCCGACTGGCGAAAGGCTGCGCTCGGGGGGTTCGCCACCGGCACCGCCTACCTGCTGGTGATGATCGCAGCGTTGAGTGCGCCGGTCGGGTTGGTGTCGGGAGTGAGAGAGACATCCGTTCTGATAGCCGTTATCGCCTCGAGGCTCGTTCTCCACGAGGAAGTCACCAGATCCCAGATCGGGACAGTCGCAGCCGCCGTCGCGGGCATCGCCCTCATTGCCATGGGCTAGGTCGGTCGCAATGCTCAGATCACGACAAGGGCATCGACGCGGGGAACCACCACCGTCGCCAAACGGGAGGTCTCGAGAGGTTGCTCCCCCACCAGCACGACGCCTGCCGTCCCGGCGGCTCGGGCCGCCTCGGCGTCGACCCATGAGTCGCCCACGTAGAGGAGACGAACGGGTTCCACTCCGAGGCGCCGAGCGGCTTCCAACAGCGCGGCCGGTGCCGGCTTCGCATCCAGCCCTTCGTCACCCGTCACCACGGCGCCGAGCAGCGAGCCGATTGAGAGTGCCTCGATCGCCGAGTCCACAGTGCTTCGGTCGTCGCTGGAGACAATCGCCAACCGCAATCCCGCTTCGTGCAGCGATCGGAACGTCCCGGTCACATCGCCGAGGGCTAAGAGGTTGCCCTTATCCCCCGCCAATGCAGACATCTCCCGGGCGCGGTCTGACGACGTCATGGCATCGGCCTCGCTCGCCCCATGGTCAGAGAGAGCCGTGATGGTCGTCTCGTACAACTGCCCGACCGTACCGACGGCGAAGAGCCCACCCCCCACCAGATGCCCGGTGGCGAGATCCAACCCGAGCTTGAGGGCCAGCGTTTCTTCGAGAGCCGGGTCACCCGCAGCCGCCGTCATCACCCAGGCCAAAGCGGCGGGACCCCACGCTGCATCCAGGTCGATCAGAGTCCCGTCCTTGTCGAACGCCACCGCATCGACATCGAACACCACGTCACCGGCTTCGACCCGTGCCACGTCAGATTCAGACCATCACCCAGCAGGCGTGGGATGGGAAGGAGACCTGGGTGCCCTCTCCTGCCACCGGCAGCTCGAGCAGGCGCTCATTAAAGAGGTCGGCGGTGAGCCGCCCGCCTTCAACTCCCACCTGGACGCGCACGATCGAGCCGAGGAAGGTCACTGATTCGACCGTGCCCTCGAGGACGTTCTCCTCTTCGGCATCGAGTGTCACCTCCTCCGGCCTCATCATCAGGGATACCTCCGCCCCCTGGGGCGACTCGATCAGTGACGTGGTCCGGATCTCGCTCCGGCCGACCCGAAGACGGCCCAGGGCAGGATCGACCACGGTGACCGGCAGACGGTTGAGCTGACCCACGAAGGAGGCGACGAACCCCGTGGATGGGTTGTTGTAGATCTCGAACGGCTCCCCGACTTGCTCCATCTGTCCCTTGCTCATCACCACTATGCGATCGGAAAGGGCCAGGGCCTCCTCCTGGTCATGAGTGACGTAGATGGTGGTGATGTTGAGCTGGCGTTGGATCCGACGAATCTCCGCTCGCAAGTCGTCGCGAATCTTGGCATCGAGGGCGGAGAGCGGCTCGTCCAGGAGGAGTAGCTGGGGGCGGATCGCCAGCGCACGGGCCAGGGCAACCCTTTGCTGCTGGCCCCCGGACAGCTCATTTGGATATGACTTGGCCTTGTCTGGTAGATGGATCAGATCGAGGAGCTCGGCGACCCGCTCGCCGCGCGCTCCTCCCTCCTCTTTGCGCACTCTCAGGCCGAACGCGATGTTGTCGGCGACGGTCATGTTGGGGAATAGCGCATAGGACTGGAACACCATGCCGATGTTGCGCTCATTGGCCTTGGCGTAAGTGACATCCTCCCCCGCCAGCCTTATGGTGCCGGACGTAGGTGGCTCGAAACCCGCCACCATGCGCAGCGTGGTGGTCTTGCCACACCCGGACGGCCCCAGGAAGCTGACGAACTCTCCCGGCTCCACCTCGAGGTTGAAAGACTCGACGGCGACCACCCCGTTGAACTCCTTGCGCACGCCCTGGAGGCTGAGAAACCCACTCATCGGCGCTTCCGCGATCTGGAGATGAGTGCGATCATCCCCATCGCCGCCCAGGTTATGGCAAAGGCGACGATCGCCATCGCGGACGGTTCGTAGACCTTGCTCCGGGTCAGGTTGGCCATGTAAGGCCCGAATGTCTGTTGCGCCAAGAACAGAGCAATGGTGAGCTCCCCGATCACTATGGCAAAAGTCAGCAAGGCGCCGGAGAGCACAGCAACCCGGAGGTTGGGGAAGATGACCCTGCGGAGGATCGTCGGCCACCCCGCGCCAAGGCTCTGGGCGGCCTCGGTGAGCGAGCGCACGTCCATGGCCCTGAGCCCGTTGTCCACAGAGCGGAACATATATGGAAATGAAAGGGTCGCATAGGCACAGACGAGAAGCACGCGCGAGCTGTCGTAAGTGGCCGTGAGCAGCAACGGAGGCCGTCCGTAGAGGCGAAGCAGAGAGAAGACCAGCACCACGGCCGGGATCACGAAGGGAAGGAGGGTGATGAACTCGACCACCGGGCGGAGTCTGGGGAGCTTCAGGGTCACCCAATAGGCGGTGGGGACGATGATGAGCAGGCTGAGGAAGATCGCCGCGATCGCGTTGATCACCGACTCGGTGAACGAGGGCCAGAAATTTGCATCGTCGAAGAGCCGGCGATATGCCTCGAAACCGAGAGTTCCCTCGGTCGCCCGAAGCGACCACCAAAACGTCGCTCCCAGCGGCACGAGAAAATAGAGCCCACCGATGATGAGGATCATCCACGCCCAGAACCGGCTTGCCTTGGCCTGGATCGGCGGAGCTTCGGCCTCGATTCCGACCGGGAGCGGCGTGGTGGAGATGGTCATCCCAGCCACCTCTCCGAGCGGCGCTGCAGGACCGAATAGATCACGATGCAGAGCGCCATGATGAACACCATGCCCATCGCCACGGCATAGCCGAGCCCCGGATTGTTGAGGACGTCTCCGGAGATCTGCTGACCGATGAGCAGGGTGGCCAGCGGGATCGAACCGCCGGTGAGGGCGTACGCCGTGGCGTGGGCACCGAATGCGTTGCCAAACAGCAGGATCATGGTTCCGAGAATCGAGGGGAGCAGGACCGGGAATGCCACACGGCGCCAGTACTGACCAGGGGTGGCGCCAAGGTTCTCAGCGGCTTCTCGCCAGTCCTGTTTCAGCCCGTCGATCGCAGGGAGGATGATCAATACCATCAAGGGAAACTGGAAATAGAGGTAGACCACAGCCAAACCCCAGAAGCTGTACAGGCTGAAGCCGGTGTCGTAGAGATCGACGCCCATCCACTCGAACAGTGAGGTGATCACGCCTACCCGGCCCAGAGTGAAAACGAAGGCGGCAGCCAGCGGGACGCCGGCGAAGTTGGCAGCGACACCAGAGAAGGTGCTCAAACCAGAACGGGTCGAACGCCCCAAACCGCCCATGGATACCGCCCAGGCGAGGAGGAAACCGAACACTCCGCCGACGAGCGCTGTGAGCAAGCTGAGCCGGATCGACATGCCGTAGGCCGCGAGAACGTTGGCGTCGGTCAGCGCCCGGTAGTTGTCCAGGGTCAGCGTCCCGTCGGGGCTTTCCAGACTCCGGTATGCGAGGACTATCGCCGGCGCGATAAGGAACATGCCGGAGAAGAGAAAGAACGGGAGGACTCCCAGCCAGCTCCCGAAGCGGGTCAGTGGGGGGCGCTTGGCGCCCCCCACTACCGTCGTCGATTGCTTCCGATCAGCCTCCGCTTGGGCTTGGCTCAACAGTCACCCCGACCACGCTCGGCCAACCTTCGACGATGACCGCCTGCGCGGCGGCTATTTCGTCGATCGAAGGGAAGAAGGCGCCCTCGGTGCTGGGCAGCTGCTCAGCTACTTCGGGTGGGATGGTGCCCGCCGCGGACATCGCCTCGAACCTGATGGGATGACAGAACCCAGATGCCCATCCGAGTTGGCCTTCATCCGAGTACAGGTACTCCATCCACAACTTGGCGGCGTTGGGATGGGGCGCATAGGCGCTGATCGCCTGCACGTAGACACCCGCAATCCGGCCATCAAACGGAACCACGGTCTCGATGTCCGGGTTCCCGGCCAACGCTACATCGTTGGCGATGGAGTTATAGGACCAGTCGATCAGGATCGGGGTCTCCCCGATGCCCACTGTGCGCGAATCTCCGTCGATCGGGACGAAGTTGCCCGCCGAGTTCAACTGGGCGAAGAAGTCGAGCCCGGCCTGGGCCGCCTCTTCACCGGTCGCTCCCGTGGCGAGCCCTGCGGCCCACACCGACAGCATTGCGGCATTCGAGGTGAGTGGATCACCCGAGAGCGCCACCTGCCCGTTGTATGCGGGGTCGAGGAGATCGGCGTATTCCGCCGGCGCAGCGGTCACTTCGGCGGTGTTCACTTCGAGGGAGAGCACTCCGTAATAGTCGCCATACCAGAATCCCTCGGGATCTTTGGCACCCTCAGGGATCTCGTCCCACGTCGACACCATGTAAGGCTGAATCTGGCCGGCTTCTTTGGCCTGGGGCCCGAAGGCAAGACCGACGTCGACCACATCGGGTGCCTGCGGCCCCGGATTCTCCTTGTTTGCCTCGATCGCCTCGAGCTCCTCTGCGGAGCCGGCACCTGGGTCGAGCTCGTTGACTTCGAGACCGTAGGCGGCCTTGAAGCCCTCGATCACGGCCCCGTATCCACACCAATCGTGAGGCAGGGCGATCGTGGTCAGTGTGCCCTCTTCCTGGGCAGCCGCGACGAGCTCTTCCATCCCGCCCGCGGCCGCCGCAGTTGTGTCCGTGCCGCCGGCCGTGGTTTCGGTCGCGCCTGCCGTTGTCTCCGTGGCGCCCGCCGTCGTTTCGGTGGCGCCGGCGGTGGTGGTCGTATCCGTGTCACCGCCACAGGCCGCCAGCAGTGTCGCCATGACGACACCGATGATCAGATATCTCTTCATCATGCTCCCTTGGTTCAAATGACCGCCGGCGGATCGTACCCCTGCAGCCGGCCCGCCCGCCTAGATTCGGGCGGCAGGCAGAGGAGCTCAGGATGGCCGGCAGAGAAACAGCGGGTGAAAGTTGGGTCCGCGCCTGGGTCTCGTTCGGGCGTTCGAGGCAGTCTTAGCGAGCCAGGAGCGAAGGACCGTCGACTTCGATCTCACTGTCAAGGGCGGGACGGTTATCTCGCCTCACGGGCGCCACCTTGCCGACCTGGGAGTGTCTCGAGGGCGGATCGCGGCGGTGGGCCAGGTCCCTGGATCGGGGATCGTCGTTGATGCGTCAGGGCTGATCGTACTCCCCGGGATGGTCGACACCCATGTCCACCTGATGGAGCCCGGGCCGACTGAACGAGAGGACTTCCCCCACGGGACTAGGGCTGCGGCAGCCAGGGGTGTCACCACCATCGTCGAACACACTCACGCTCGCCCCGTGCGCACGCCGGAAGACCTCGCAGAGAAGATCGGGCACCTTCGAGGACGATCCAATGTCGACTTCGGCCTCGCGGCGCATCTCTGGCCGGAGGACATCCCGGACATGGCGGCGATTTGGGAGGCCGGTATCTCGTTCTTCAAGATCTTCACATGCACGACCCACGGCGTCCCGGGCCTCGATGCATCAACGGCAGGCCGGGCGCTCGAGATGCTCGGGTCGCTCGATGCGAGTGCATTGGTCCATTGCGAAGACGAGGCCTTGACGGCCCTAGCCGAGAAGAAGCTTTCGGAGCAGGGTCGAGATGATCCTGCGGTGCTCTCCGAATGGAGGTCCCGCGAAGCCGAGCGGACCGCGATCGCCACCATCGTCGATCTGGCGGCCGCCCACGGTTCCCGCGTCACCATCGCCCACGTCTCCGACGCACCCGCCGCCGGCCTCGTCTCCGTGGCCCGCCGGCGAGGCGCCGATGTGGCCGCGGAAGCATGCCCGCAATACTTCGCCCTGGAGGAGGCCGAGGTCGTCGAGCATGGCACCCTGCGCAAATTCACACCACCGGCCCGAATCCGGGATGACGATGACAGAGACCTCATGTGGTCCACACTGAAGGCAGGCGGCTTTTCCCACATCTCCACCGATCACGCTCCGTCCACCCTTGCCCAAAAGGCGAGCGGTGACATCTGGACGGCGCCATTCGGGTTGCCCGGGCTCGACACCACGTTGCCCTTCTTCCTCGATGCTGCGCTTCGAGGATTGATCGAGCTCGAGGACATCGCCCGGCTCTATTCGGCAGCGCCCGCCGTGCGGTATGGCTTGAAGGGAAAGGGGTCGCTGGAACCCGGTTCCGATGCCGATTTCATCCTCGTCGACCCGACCGGGCAATCGCGCGTCGAGGACGAGGACATACTGTCAAAGGCCGGATGGAGCCCCTACGCGGGCCGGGTTTTCCGGGGATCTGTTGTGGCCACATACCTGCGTGGCATGGCGATCGCGCAGAGTGGGCGTCCTAATGATGAGAGAACCGGCATCTTTATCCCCGGTCCCGGGTCCATCGTCGGCTGATTCGGGGCGACCGCTTACGATTCCGGCATGGAATCAGAGCATGCTCCCGCTCCCGGATTGATCTCGAGCCAACCCATCTACAAGGGCCGGGTCGTCGATCTCTCCCTCGACAGCGTGGTGCTCCCCAACGGGAATCAGACCGACCTCGAGATGATCCGACATCCTGGTGCGGCCGTCGTGTTGCCCGTCGAGAGAGGTGAGGATGGGGTCGACTACGCCCTTCTCGTCCGCCAGTACCGGTATGCCGCAGACGGTTGGCTCCTGGAGGTCCCGGGGGGCAAGCTGGACGGGGCCGAAGATCCAGAGGTTTGCGCAAGACGCGAGTTGGCGGAGGAAATCGGGCAGGAGGCCATGGAGCTGATAGGTCTCGGCTCGATCTTGACCACACCGGGGTTCACCGATGAGCGAATCTGGCTCTACCTCGCCCGTGAGCTGCGGGCGACCCCGAGCGGCTCAGCGCTCGAAGCCGACGAGGTACTGGAACTCGAGCGGATACCGCTTACCGAGGCCGTTTCCAGGGCGATCGAGGGCGACATCGTCGACGCCAAGACCGTGGCCGCCTTGCTCAGGGCGGCGGCCATGCTCGGGATCTGAGCTCAGCTCAGCCTCTCCACCACCCACAAGATGCCCTGGACCAGCCGCCACCCCAGATAGGCAACGGTGAGGGCGATCATCAGCTTGAAGCTGAACGGTGCCCGGACCTCCTCCGGTGTCTGATCGGGATCGGTCTCGGGGAGGAAGTCATCGCTCATCTGCGCTCCCCGGCACGGGAAAAGATATGCAGGGGGTTGCCGGTGAAATCGGCCTCATCCCGGAGACGGTTCTCCAGGAATCGCAGATAGTCGTCCCCGAGGGTTCCGCCCGAGATGAACACCACGAAGGTGGGCGGAGCGGTCCCGGCTTGAACCACATAGTGGATCTTGGGGCGACGACCTTTGCGGACGGGGGGTGGATGGGCAGCTGCCCACTTCCGCACCGCCCGATTGAGCTGACCGGTGGGGAGACGTGTAGCCCGGCCGTCCAGGACAGCCTCGATAGCCCCTGGCAGCCGCTGGATCCGGGCGCCGGTCTGTGCGGACATGCGGAGAACTGGTGCCCAGCCCACGAACCCGAAGCGATCCGGCAGTGAGCGCTCGGTGAGCTCCCTCTGATCGTCGTCGAGGGCATCCCATTTGTTGAGGATGATGACCAGGCCTACGCCCGCCTGAACGACTTCACTGGCGATGCGCTGGTCCTGATGGGTGACACCTTCGGTGGCGTCGATAAGAAGTAGGGCGACGTCTGCCCCCTCGAGCGCTTCGCGGGCACGAAGAACGGCATAGAAGTCGGCGTCCTCGTGGATCTGAGGCTTGCGACGGATCCCGGCCGTGTCGATCAGCCGGTAACGGCTCCCGTCCAGCTCGACGTCCACGTCGATCGGGTCACGCGTGGTCCCGGGTGTCTCGGAGACGATGACCCGTCGCTCACCAACCAGTTTGTTCAGCAGGGTCGACTTGCCGACGTTGGGTCGGCCGACAATGGCTACGCGGGGAACCTCGTCGTCCGGCTCGACATCGGCTGGCTCAGGAAGCGAGGCCACCACCCGATCGAGGAGCTCCCCCACTCCCCTGCCGTGGTAGGCGCTGACTGGATTGGGCTCCCCGAGGCCGAGACCCCAGAGACGATCGATGTTTCCTTCCATGGCCTCGTTGTCGAGCTTGTTGGCGGCGAGGACCACCGGGATCTGAGCCGTCCTGAGCACCGAGATGACCCCGGTGTCGTCATCGGTGAGCTCCGCAGTCCCGTCCACCACGAAGATGACCGCGTCCGCGCCAGATACCGCCGCCTCGGCTTGCTCCTTGATCGACACTCCGATCTGATCTGACGGCTTTGTCTCCCAGCCGCCGGTGTCGACCAGGACGAAATCGCGGCCCGACCAATCGCCGTCGAACTCACGACGGTCGCGGGTGACACCGGGCAGTTCCTCGACCACCGCCGACCGGGACCCGATGATCCGGTTGACCAGAGTGGACTTGCCCACATTGGGCCGACCCACGACGACGACGACGGGAAGTCTGCTCACATCCATGCATTCTGGCGCGCCGATGTCGGTCTATAGGTCGACATCGGCGCGCCAAAAGGGGTCGATCAGGCGCTGACGACGTCGAGGGCCTCGGTGGCGGTCCACTCGCGGTCCCTCTGCAGCCAGCCATCCCTTCCCGGGTGACGGGCGGTCACGCCTGCCTCGACCAGGTTCTGGAGTGTGGTGACGAACGAGCGGAGCTGGGGCGGCAAGGGGAAGTATTCCTGCTCCTCTATCGCCGACCACAACTCGAAGCCCGACACAGGGGCGAGACGATCGATCACCTCCTGTACCAGGTGGTCGGGGGCCGAGGCACCGGCAGTGAGCCCGACCACAGACACTCCATCGAGCCACGCGTCATCGATGTCATCTGCGGAGTCGATGCGATATGCGTTCACACCATGATCGCGGGCCACCCTGACCAGAGCCTGGGTATTGGATGAATTGTGTGATCCCACCACGAGCACGAGGTCACACTCTCCGGAGAGTTGTTTCACCGCCTCCTGGCGGTTGGTGGTGGCATAACAGAGGTCGGACTTTCGTGACATCTGGAGTTCGGGGAAGCGGATCCGGGCATCGTCCATCACGGCCATCCACTCGTGGACACCGAGGGTGGTCTGGGCCAGGAGAGCGACCTTGGCCGGGTCGGCCGGCACGTACTGACCGAGCCCGGTCTCAGGCTCGACCAGCCGGATCGATGATGGGGCCTCCGCCACCGTCCCTACAGCCTCGTCGTGGCCCTCATGGCCCACGTAGATGATGTCGAAGCCGTCCCGTGCCATCCGCTTCACCTCGTGGTGGACCTTGGTTACCAGCGGGCAGACAGCGTCGATGACCACTGCGGCGCGGGTCCCGGCACCGGCCACCACCTCAGGCGCCGAGCCATGCGCGGAGAGCATCACTGGCGCCCCCTCGGGCACGTCGTCGATGTCATCGACAAAGACGACGCCGACGCCTTCGAAGGCCTTCACCACCCACTCGTTGTGGACGATCTCGTGATAGCAGTAGACAGGCCCCTCGAAGATGCGGGTCATCCACGTGAGGGCCTTGATCGCCATGTCCACGCCTGCACAAAATCCCCTGGGCTCGGCGACGAGGACCCGTTCGATGCTCATGTGTCAATGGTAGGTGGGGCCAGGTTCCAACCGACCTCGGCCCGGAGGCCTCAGCCGGCCGACTCGCGGGCCAATCCGACAATGGTGTCCACCACCTCGTCGACCGTCATGTCCGACGTGTCGATGATCACCGCCCCTTCGGGGATGATCAAAGGAGAAGCCTTACGCGTGGAATCCCTCTCGTCCCTCGCTCTGAGCTCGGCAAGGACCCCGGCATGCTCCGTGCCTGTCTGATCGGCTCGTCGTTGCGCCCTGACTTCTGGACGCGCATCGAGATAGACCTTCACGGTGGCCCCGGGGAAGACCACCGACCCAATGTCGCGGCCCTCGACGACCGCACGGTTGTCGTGCCTGCCCACCCAGTCCCTCTGGTACAACACGAGGAGCCCGCGCACCTCGGGGTGGGTGGACACCCGCGACGACGCGTCGGTCGAGGCCTGGCTCCGGATCTCGCGAGAGACGTCCTCACCATCGAGCAGCATCTTCCCCTCGTCCTGATCGAGACTGATTCCGGCGACCACGTTCGCCACCGCCTCATGATCGGAGAGGTCGACACCAGCTCGAATGACGGCAAGACCGGCCGCTCGGTAGAAAGCCCCGGTGTCGAGACGGGGAACGCCCAGACGTGAAGCTACCTCCCTGCTCACCGTGCTCTTCCCGGTTCCGGCCGGGCCGTCGACGGTCACGATGAGGTCGGTCACGGGCGGGGAGCATATCCGGCAGGCGGAGAGGGACCCGATCCCCGAGGGTGTCCTTATGGGGGTATTCGGACAATGGGGGCTTGTGGGACCGGGTCGGTCCTC
>Ga0190271_10000265_pt1 | contig 26077 bp, 21 predicted proteins | sample Popmic356T_FD_133747 | JGI IMG/M metagenome (GOLD analysis project Ga0190271, IMG submission 133747) | Populus adjacent soil microbial communities from riparian zone of Weber River, Utah, USA - 356 T | ecosystem: Environmental > Terrestrial > Soil > Riparian zone | place: USA: Utah | collected...
AATCACCGGAATCACCGGAATCAGCCGACGCTGCCGACACGACGATCGCGGTCGAAGAAGGCTCGGCCGGCTGAACGTCGCCGGCCAGCGAACCTAGACGCCGAGGCGCTGACCGAGCTCCTCGACCTGGGTCTTGAACGCCGCCCAGGCGTCCTTGGCCGTCTGGCCCAGGTCGGATGACGTGATCTTCTCGTCGAGCTCGTTCACCTTCTTCTCGAGCTCGGAGTAGGCAGACTTCGCCTCGGCGGAGACCTCGTCGCTCTTGGCATCGAGGTCGGAGCGGAGCGCGTCCGCATCGTCCTGGACTTCGGCCACCTGGTCGGTGACGTCCTGGCTCGCGTCGTCGAGCTGCTGCTGGAGGTCGTCGCCCGCGCCCTTCAGCTTGTCGAGGGCCTCGGTGGCCTGCTGCTTGGCATCGTCGAGCACGCTCGATGCGGACTCGCGCGCGTTGTCGATCTGGTCCTGGGCGGAGGACTTGTCGTCGGATGAACAGGCCGTCGAACCAAGGGCGATGACGGCGACGATCGCCAGGGAGAAGAGACGGGTTGTGCGGTTCATGGAGGGCGAGCGTACTGCCGGCCTGGTCGACCGGTGTGAGGTCCATCAGGTGCGGTCGAGGACGCGCGTCTCAACCGTCACGCCGACCTGCTGCGGGCACAGGTCGACGGAGCGACCGGCCGCCGAGGCGTTCTCCCTCGGGCTGTCACACCGGCTCACTACCCTGCCCGACTGATGACACTGACCGTACGAACCACCTCGCTCGGGCCCGACGCACTCGATGTCCTCGCCGAGGAGCTCCGCGCCGCCAAGGCGGGCGACCCGCTGGCTCCGTGCACCGTGGTGGTTCCCTCCAACTCGATGGGGGTTTCGGTGCGGCGACGCCTCGCATCGGGCGTCGCCGGCCCGATCTGTGGCCCCTCACCCGGGTTGGTCGGGGTGAACTTCCTGACCGTGTACCGGTTGGCGGAGTTGATCGCGGCACCCTTCCTGGCCGCGGCGAACCGTCGCCCGGTATCGACCCCGGTCGTGTTGTCGGCCATCGGCGCGGTCCTGCGCGACGACGCCGGATTCTTCGTCGCCGTGCGGGACCACGACGCCACCAGGCGAGCCCTGCTCAGCACCTACCGCGAGCTCCGGGAGGTCGACGAGTCGGACCTCTCGACCCTGGCCACGTGCTCGGCCAGAACGGCCGACGTGGTGCGAGTGGCCCGGGCGGTCCACGAACGGCTGGGATCCGCCTGGTACGACGAGGCGGACCTGATGGACACGGCGTCGGACCTCCTGGCACGGGACCCGGGACTCCTCGCCACGCACGGACCGGTCGTCCTCCACCTCCCGGGAGAGACCACACCGTCGGCTACGCGCCTGCTGGGCTCCGTGGCCGCTCACGGGTCGCTCGTCGTCACGGCCGGCGTGACGGGAATCCGTACCGCCGACGCCCCGATCACACGGCTGCTGACGCGCTTGGGCGCCCCGGCGCCCGAGCCGGTCGGAGCACCGCTCCCGGTCGCCGATCGCCTCGCCCACGCCGCCGATGCCGAGGACGAGGTGCGCGTGGCGGTACGCCGAATCGTCGAAGCACTTCACGCCGACAACCCGATACCCGCCGAGCGCATCGCCGTCGTCCACGCGTCGGCCGAGCCCTACGCTCCGATCCTCGAGCAACAGTTGAACGCAGCTGGCATCCGCCACAACGGCTACGTCGGGCGGCCACTCGGCCACAGCCTGGCGGGGCGGATGCTGCTGTCCACCCTGCGTCGCGCCCGGGCGGCCGACGGCCTCGGTCGCATCGAGCTCTTCCGGTTCGTGTCGGGGGTGCCCCAACGAGGCGGCGACCGCCGGCTCATCCCGGTCGCCCTGTGGGAGCGGGAATCACGGGACCTGGGCGTCGTCAAGCGCGTCGAGGACTGGCGCGCCGCGACCGCCAACGACCGTGAGCGCCGCCACGCCGAGATCGAACGGGTCGCGCCCGAGGTCGACGCCGGCCGGACCGAGGAGTGGGTGCTCGAGAACCTGCGCAGCGGACTCGGGCTGCTCGACGAACTGTCGGAGTTCATCGAACGCGAGGCGACCGAGCTCGACGAGCTCCGATCCGCGTCCACCTGGGCCGCCCTCGCCGCGGTGTGCGACCGGCGGCTCCGGCGGGTCTGGCTGCCACCACGGTCCGACGATGCGTTCGGGGTCGAGGAGCGCGCACTGGATTCGGCGTCGCGACTCGTCGAGTCGGTGAGCGGGCTCGACGGCATCGACGACTGGCCGTCTCCCGCCGCCATGCTCCAGCTCCTCGAGGCCGACGTTCAACGCCCGACGAGAAGGGGCGCGCTCGGCGACGGTGTGCTCGTCGGCACGATCGGAGCCACTGCCGGCCTCGATCTGGATCTCGTGATCGCGCTGGGTCTCGCGGAAGGGGAGTTTCCCGGACGTCCGAGTGAGGACTCCCTCCTGCTCGACAGCGAACGGGCGGTGGTGGGCGACACGCTCGCGCCCAGTCGGGCGGTCATCGAGCGACGCCACAGCGAATTGCTGGCCGCAATCGCAGCCGGTTCGAACGGCACCGTGGTGCTGAGTTGGCCCCGCGGTGACCTCCGCCGCAGCGCCCGACGCATCCCGAGCCGCTGGGTCGTCGACCAGGCACGGGCGCTGGCCGGGGACGAGGACCTGACGGCCGATCGGTTGGAGACGCTCGACGAGCCATGGGTGGAACCGTGCCCGTCCTTCGTCGGCGGCCTTCGATCCGTGGCCATCCCGGCCACCGCCCAGGAGTACCGGCTGGCCGCCGTGTCGCGAACCCACCGGGTGCCCACCATCGGTCCGGCCTTCTCATCCGCCGCCTTCCATCGAGGCGTGGAGCTGGTGCGCGCCCGCGAGTCCGACCAGCTCACGCGCTTCGACGGCCTGTTGGAGCCGGGTTCGGTGCCGTCTCCTGCCGACGCCACGCGGGCGATCGCACCGACCACGCTCGAGCGCTGGCGCGGTTGTCCCCACGCCTACCTGCTCAACGACGTCCTCCGGGTCCGCTACATCGAGGAGGCCGAGGACCGGTACGACATCTCACCGATGGATCAGGGCACCCTCATGCACACGATCATGGAGCGTTGGCTGGAGGGCCGCCTCGGCCGCGGTCAGGCACCGGGTGACGCATGGTCCGACGCCGACCACTCCGACCTCGATGAACTGATCGACACGGAGTTCGCCGTCGCCGTCGAGAAGGGCCTGACCGGACGTCCGGCCCTCTGGGAGCAGTCGGCCATCAACATCCGCCGCTGGCTGCACCGGGCGTTGTACCAGGACGACTCCCGCCGCGTCGCGGGCGGCCTCACCCCGCACCTGGTCGAGTGGACCTTCGGCATCGGATCGGGCGCCGAGCCCTACGAGTTCGAGCTCGAGGACGGCCGCCGGCTCCGTATTCGCGGCAAGGTCGACCGGATCGATGTCACGTCGTCGGGCTCCCTGGTGATCTGCGACTACAAGGGAAAGCCCAAACGGAAGTCCATCGACTTCTCGGGCGACGACCTCACGAGCGGGGGCATCTATCTGCAGCTCCCGATCTACGCCCTCGCGGCCGCCGACGGCCTCGGCATCAGCGGCGACGAACATCGCGGCGAGTACTGGTACCTCGTCGACGACGCCGCTGAACGTTCGTCCGCCTCGCTCACGCTCACTGCGGACCGACTCGAGACCGTGCGCAAGCGGGTGACCCAGATGGTGGAGTTGATCGAGGCCGGCGTGTTCGTGAACGTCCCCGAGGAACCCGGGTGGAAGATGTTCGTGTCCTGCCACTACTGCGACCCCGATGGCCTCGGAACGGACGACGTGCACCGGCGCTGGGAGCGCAAGCAGGCCGACTCCCGACTGGTCCGATTCCTCGAGCTGATCTCACCGTCCGAGGACGGTGACCCCACGGCCGCTCCCGCGGGATCGGCTGCGTCCGGAACGGTGGCGGCCCAATGACCGATCCGACCCTCACCGACGACGACGCTCGGGCCACGATCGGCGCCGACTTCGACAGCACGCTGTTCGTGAAGGCCGGGGCCGGATCGGGCAAGACGCATGCCCTGGTGCAGCGGATTCGCGGCCTCGTCTGCGCGGCCGGGGTCGAGATCCCCCGCATCGCCGCCATCACGTTCACCGAGAAGGCGGCGGCGGAACTTCGCGATCGAATCCGGTCAGAACTCGAAGCGGCTCGGCGTGACGATGACCCGACGGTCGCAGACCGCGCGGCGAGGGCCATCGACGACATCGACAGCGCCGCGATCGGCACTCTGCACTCGTTCGCGCAGCGACTCCTGAGCGAACGCGCCATCGAGGCCGGACTCCCGCCCCGGATCGAGATCCTGGACGAGGTCGGCTCGGACGTGAACTTCGCCGAGCGCTGGGGAGTCTTCATCGACGCCCTCCTCGAACACCCCGACGGCGCCCGACCCTTCCGGGTGTGCTCGACCAAACGGATCGGACCGGACGACCTCCGCGTCATGGCCCAGAAGCTGGAGGACAACTGGGACCGGCTCGAGACTGCGCTCGATCCGGTACCCCCGGTCCTCCCCGACCCGCTCGACCCGGTGGCGTTGGCCGACGAGATCCTCTCGACGATCCAGGCCGTCGAGGACATGGACTGCATCCGGACCCGGGCGGGCCACATCAACAACAACGCGGGGAAGCGCATCGACGAGTGGCACGCCTGCGCCGAGCGTGTCCGATCGGCCCACGACGACGCCGCGGTGCTCGCCGCGTTCGGCGAGGGGCTGAGCGAGAAGGTCGGCGCGCAGAACGAGGCACGCGATGCGCTGCTCACCACGGCCGAGAGCGTGAAGGAGCGGGTCACCGCGGTGCTGCTCGGCTGCGTCCGATGGTTCGGATGGCACATCGGCCGTTTCGTGCTCGACGGCGCCCAGGAGCGGCGCGCCGAGGGCACGCTCGAGTTCCACGACCTGTTGGTGCTCGCCCGCGGGCTGTTGCGCGACCCGGTCCACGGCCCGGAGGCCCGGTCCAGCCTCGGTCGGCGATACCACCGGCTGCTGCTCGACGAGTTCCAGGACACCGACCCGATCCAGATCGAGATCGCGGTGCTGCTCGCCGCGGCCGACCCGCTCGACACCGGTCTCTCCACCCGACCGTGGCACGAGATCGCGGTCGAGGCCGGTCGACTCTTCTTCGTCGGCGATCCCAAGCAGTCGATCTATCGGTTCCGTCGCGCCGACATCTCGCTGTTCCTCGCGGCCGAGGCCGCGTACGGGCCGGCAATCTCGCTCACATCGAACTTTCGGTCGCAGCGCGACGTGATCCGGTTCGTCAACGACGTCTGTGGTGGGCTGATCGAAGAGAAGCCCGGTGCACAGGCCGCCTACGAGCCGCTCGACGCGATCCACGACGACCGATTGATCGGCCCCAAGGTCAGCATGCTCGACGGGATCCAGCGCACCGTGAACGAGGCACGGAGCGCCGAGGCGTCCGACATCGCGTCGACGATCGCCCTGATGGTCGACGACGGCTGGACGCTGACCGACACCGACGACGCCGGTCAGCCAACGACCCGCCCGGCCGAGCTGGCCGACGTCTGCATCCTGTTGCCGGGTCGCACCTCGCTCAACCTGTTGCTCGGTGCGCTCGAGGACGCCGGTATTCCCTATCGGACCGAGTCATCGACGCTCGTGTACGCCGCCGAGGAGATCCGCGAGATCATGGCGGCGCTGCGGGCCATCAACGACCCCACCGACCAACTCGCAACCGTCACCGCCCTGCGCTCGTCACTGTTCGGATGTGGTGACGACGACCTCGTCGAATGGAAGCTGCGCCGCGGCGGGAACTGGAACCTTCGCAGCCCCCTGACCGACGACCAGATCGCTCATCCCGTCGGCGACGCCATGTCCTTCCTGCAGGGATTGCACCTTCGCCAACACGTGCTGACGCCGGCCGAGATCGTCGAGGCGCTCGTGGCGGGGCGATTCGGGTTCGAGGTGACCGCGGTGCGCGGACGCTTCCGGGACCGCTGGCGACGACTGCGCTTCGTGATCGACCAGGCCCGCGCATGGGCTACCGTCGGCGACGGGACGCTGCGCAGCTACCTTCAGTGGGTACACCTCCAGTCCCAGAGCGGCCGGACGTCGGAATCGATCCTTCCGGAATCCGACAACGACGCCGTCCGGATCATGACGATCCACTCGGCCAAGGGCCTCGAGTTCCCGATCTGCATCGTGGCCGGCCTCGCCACGCAACCGAACCCCCGCTGGCCCAAGGTCGACGCGCAGTTCGTCGACGGCGCCATCACGTATCGGGCCGGCAAGGATGCCGAAGAGCCCGAGTACCGGGAGAACGCGGACATCGACGAGCAGATGAGCGAGGAGGAACGGCGACGACTGCTCTACGTTGCCCTGACCCGGGCCGAGGACCATCTGATCGTGTCGATCCATCGCTCCGAGCGGGACCGGGGCAGCCTTGCCGGCCTCGTCGCGGGCGAGGTCGCTGGCATGGCCGAGCCACCGCCAACGCTCGAACCCGAGTGGGTGGAGCCCGCAGATGACACGACGGACACCGACCTCGATGCCCTCGCCGGTCTCGCCGAATTCGGCGACTGGACCATCGCGAGAGCGGCGGCCCTTTCGGCATCGCGTCGCCGGGCCACCGTTTCCGCCACTGCCATCGCCCGCTTCGAGCCGTCCGCCGCGGAGGACACGTCTCCCGAGGTCCTCGACGACGAAGGCGACACCGGCGTCGACCCCGGCACCCAGAAACAGGCCCGTGACCTCGACCTCCCGCCGTGGCAGAAGGGCCGGTACGGCACCGCGGTCGGCCGAGCCGTCCACGGTGTGATGCAGTCCGTCGACCTCATCACCGGCGACGGGATCGACGCCGCCGTGGCGTCGCAGGCGGCCGCCGAGGGCCTGATCGGACGGGAACGGGTGATCCATCGCCTCGCCGCGAGCGGCCTGGCGAGCGAGGCGGTCCGAACCGCCCGTGGGCTGCCGCACTGGAAGGAGATGTTCGTCGCGGCTCCGCTCCCCGATGGGACCACCATCGAGGGCTACATCGACCTGGTGTACCGGGCCATCGACGGCCTGGTGATCGTCGACTACAAGACCGATGCGGTTCCCGATGACGAGTCACTCGCCGCCAAGGTCGAGTCGTACCGGATCCAGCTGGCCGCCTATGCCGTCGCCCTCGAACAGGTGCTCGGCGAGCCGGTGGCCCGTTGCCAGCTCGTGTTCCTCCGTGAGGAGGGTTCGCAGACGGTCGACATCGCCGATCTCGACACCGCCAAGACCGAAGCAGCCGTGCGCGCCGCCGCCCTGGCCAGCGCCTGACACACTCGTATGCCTTGATCGATTCGTCCTCATCGCAGACCCGACCGGAACCGCCCGCCGCGGTCATCTTCGACCTCGACGGCGTCTTCCGTCAGTGGAACGACGAGCGACTCGACGAGGTGGAACGGTCGTTCGGCCTCGAACCGAAGACGATCCTCAACGTCGCGTTCAGCGCCGAGCTCGGCCGACCGGCAATGACCGGCGCGCTCACCTATCGCGAGTGGATGGACGAGATCAGGACCCGGGTGACCGCCGAACATGGCGACGGGTGCGTCGGCGCGCTCGACCTGTGGGAGGCGAACGTCGGACTGGTCGACGACGACATGGTCGACCTCCTCCGCTCCGTCCGTTCGTCGACCACGGTGGCCCTCCTGTCCAACGGAACCACCAGGCTGCGCCGAGACCTTCACGTCCTCGACCTGCTCGACGAGTTCGACGTCATCTTCAACACCGCCGAGATCGGGTACGCCAAGCCCGACCCCGAGATCTTCCTCCACGTCCTCGACGCGCTCGAGGTCACCCCGATCCAGGCCGTGTTCATCGATGACCTCGCCGACAACGTCGACGGTGCCGAGCAGGTCGGCATCACCGCCCATCGCCATGTCCACCGCGAGGGCACCGCCACGTTCCTCCGGAGCCGCGGTCTCGCGATCCCCGGGGGCGTACCTCAGAGCGCCCGCAGCGGGCCCGCCCATCCCGGATCGCTTCGGCCGGATCGATAGCTCGCGCGAAGGTTCTCGAGCCACGCCAGGCTGTCCTCGAGACCTCCCGGGCGATTGCGAGGGAGCCACATGGCACGGTGAACCTCCATGGCGTCGCCCATGCCGGCGTCGAGCACCCGCCGGGTCGCCTCGGGAACCGACTCGATCCGGCCATCGCCCGCGAGGCGGGCCTCGTCGTCGTCGAGCAGGAGCCGGGCGAGCTCGACCGTCGCCGACAGCTCTGGTCCCGGATCACCAAGATCGAGCGCCGCGTCGAGCGCGGCTCGCACCGCTTCGGGCGCCGATCGATCGACCCCGCGGACCGGCAGCTGGTTCATGAACAGGTTGAGGAAGCACGACGCCACGTTCGGCGCCATCGGTCCCCAGGCGCGATGAGCGTCACCCAGTGCGAGCACCGTTGCGCCCCAACCCGGTCCGGTGGCCTCGCGGCAGTGGTCGTCGAGCGCGGCGGCGAGGTCGAGGTCGCGGTTCGATGATCGACACCATGTCTGCGCCGCTCCCCAGGCGAACCCGGGCATCGAGACGGGCAGGTGTTGGAGGTGACCCCAATCGCCCCAGTCCGTGTTGACGACCGCATCGACTCCCCCGTCGGCCAGCGCAGCATCGACCGCGCCCGCGATGTTTCCGATCATGTTCGTCGTCCGACCCAACAACGACGACCACGACGACGTCCCGCACATCACCGATCTCGGCACGCCGGCGTCGGCCAGGCGTCCGAGCCGTTCCTCCCACGGATGGTTCGCCTCGTAGCCCCACTCCGTGACCGTCACGCCTGACGGAAGGGCCGGGATCAGATCCGGGTGCGAGGCGAGAACATCACCGTGGACCAGGACGTCGCGGCCCTCGAGTTCCGGCAGGGCCCGGAGTCGGGTCATCCACGCGACGTAGTCGCCCAACAGCTCCTCGCCCAGCTCCCACGGCTCGTCCAACCCGACGTGAACCTGTCGCGCGCGGGGCAGCACCTCGCACCAGTCGGTGACGAGCCGCGTCGCCAGCTCGAACGCATCGTCACGGCGCGGATCGAGCGTCGCCGGTGGTCGCGGTAGGAAGCCGAGCCACGTGAACCCGTCGGGTGCGAGGGCCATGGAACGGAAGCGGGGGTGGATGAGGTACCGCTCCATGTGGCCCAGCGTGTTCTGCTGCGGGATGAGCTCGATGAACCGCTCGGCGCAGAACCGGTCGAGGTGCTCGATCTCGGCGGGTGTGAACGGCGAGGCGGCGGCCCACACCTCCTCGAAGCCGGGGTGGGCGAAGGTGTGCTCCACGTACAGCTCGACGTGATTGACCTTCCACGACGCCAACTGGTCGATCAACGACTCCAACGTCTCCATGGTCGGGACCTTGTCCCGGCTCACGTCGACCATGACCCCGCGCGTCGCGAAGTCGGGCCAGTCCTCGATCTCACACACCGGCCATCGGCGCCCGACAGTCCCCAGCTGGTCGAGCGTGCGCCGCGCATGGGCCATGCCCGCCGCGTCCGCCGCCTCGATCCGGGCCCCGGACAGCCCGATCGTGACGCGGTAGCCCTCGGCCGGAAGGCCGGGAACATCGATCGCTGATTCGGTGACCACGGCCGGCGCGGAGCCCTCGCCCCTGGACATGTGGCGGGGTCGCGGCAACAGGTTCGGCTCGGCTCGGTCCACGTGATCCCCCTCGATCGGCCGCCGCTCGAACTCCCGCCCGAGCCTCCGACCCTTGCCCGATCTTCGCGCGACCCCCCGGGGCCTCACCGAACTGTCGTCCTCGTGACGATCGCGATGCACGGACCGCGCCGGTGCGCCGTACCGTCACGATGGATGGGTATGCCGCCCCACCTCCATCGATCGAAGTGGATCGACACGGTTTCACGCATGTTGGGCACGGGTGATCCGCGCTGGGCAGCGGTGTACGTCGCACAGCCCCAGACTCCCGACCTCGTGCTCGCCGCCGGTCTCTTCCAACCGAACGTCCACGGCCGGTTCGAGCTGAGCAGCCTGTCGGGGTTGCGGGAGCGACAGGTGATGAAGAGCCGGGCGATGCTCGTGTGGTCCCGGGTGGTGCTCGCCATCACCCCGCTCGACCTCTTCGCCATCGAGGTTGCGCTCGGGGCTGCGGTCTGCCCGATCCGCGAACGATGGTCGTTGTCCAAGATCCGCACGCGACCCGTTCGCCCCGCCAGCGGCAGGACCGACACCGATTGGCCGGCGTTGCGCATCGAACGCAGCAACGGGATCGTGCTGACCGAGCTCCGCCCGATGCGTCGCGACGAGTCGACACGGGACCTGCTCGCACGTCTCGTCGGCCGGACCAGGAGTCTTCCCGAGGGGCAATAGCCTGTCGCCATGGCGATCGACGTCTTCGTGAGCGACGAGCACGTGGCGATCCACCTGTCCGGCATCGACTCCGTGGTGGCGTTGAAGTCCCGACTCATCCTGGCGACCTCGGATGTCGTGTCGGCCTCGGTCCAACCGAGGGACGAGGCGCTGGCCCGGCTGAGCTGGCGCCTGGGCGGCACGCACGTGCCGGGAATCGTGACGGCCGGTCGCTACGCCGTCCGCGACGCCAGCGGTGAACGGGTCGAGGGAGACCGCGCCTTCGTATCCGTGAGCAAGGACGACGAGGTGCTCGTGATCGAGACCTCGTTGGCCGACCCCCGGCTGGTGATCCTCCAGCATCAGGACGCCCACGAGCTCGCCTGGCTCATCGGCGAGCGCGTCGATCGCTGAGGCTGCCCGGACATCGAGTTCGCGCCGCACGGCGAACCGTTAGGGTCCGGCCGAGACGGATCTCGGTGAATTCGGGGGTGTGGGGATGCCGGTTCGGTGTGTTGCTGTCGCCTGTGCGGCGGTCCTTGTGGTCGTCCTGGTCGCGTGCACGCCTCCTGCCCCGCCCGGCGTTGCGCCGGTCCCACCGCCGGAGCCGGGCACTCCCCTGCTGCCGGCACCGCTCGACTGCGCACGCTGGCGCTACGACGGGCTGACCCCGGCGCCGTTCCCGGCGGAGTGGGACTCCGACGACTACCGGTTCGGCTCGGCCCGACACCCCCGATCGGCCGGGTCGCCCCACCTCCTGTGCGGCCAGACGGGAGCCGCGGTCGATCTGGCCTGGACGGTCGACCGGGGCGGCGACGACGTCCAGATCGCGGTGCTCGACTCGGGCATCCGCTGGCGGGACCGCGGCGCCATGGCCGACCTGGCCGAAGCGGCGCACCTCAACCGGGGTGAGCTCCCGATTCCCCTGCCCCCTGTCCCCGACGCAGCGGGATCCGACCCCTACGACCACGATCGAAACGGTCGCTTCACCGCGACGGACTACTCGGAGGACCCGCGCGTCGGCGACCGCAACGCGAACGAGGTGATCGACCCTGAGGACCTGATCCTCAGCCCGGACCTGTCCGACGGGGTCGACGACGACGGCAACGGATACGTCGACGACATCTCTGGCTGGGACTTCCTGAACGACGACAACGATCCGCTCGACGACGTCGACTACGGACACGGCACCGGGGAGGCGCGCGACTCGACCGCGGCCCACAACGGAACCGGCGACGCAGGCATGTGCGACGGATGCCGTTTCATTCCGGTGCGGGTGGCCGACTCGTTCATCGCCGACGGCGGCCGCTTCGCCGCCGGCGTCCTCTTCGCGGTCGACTCGGGTGCCGACGTCGTGCAGGAGGCGCTGGGCGCCATCAACAACCCACCCCAGGCGCAGCTGGCGATCGACGCCGCCCACCGACGGGGCGTTCCGGTGATCGCGTCGATGGCCGACGAGCAGAGCGCGCACCCCAACCTCCCCGCCGCCCTCAACCACACGATCCCGGTCAACTCAGTGACCCTCGCAGGAGGGCCGCTGTCGGCGGTGGGCGACGCTCTCGGTCGACCGGTCGACGCCCTCGCTGTGAACGGCTGCACCAACACCGGCGCGTACGCGTGGCTGTCGGTGCCGTCGGACTCGTGCAGCTCCGAGGCGACCGGCAACGCGGCGGGCATGACCGGCCTGGTGGAATCCGCAGCACGACGCGGCGGGGTGGCACCCCACCCCGACCTTGCCGCGGCGGGTCTGGTCGGGCCGGGCCGGAACGTGCTGTCGGCGGACGAGGTCGCCCAGATCCTTCGGGCCACCGCCGATGACATCGACTTCTCGTCGCCCAATGCCGTCGACCCGGCGAACGACTTCACGGACCCCGCCGGCCAGCAGCGCTATCCCACGGTCAAGGGCCGGGACGCCACGCACGGTTACGGCCGCATCAACGCGTACGAAGCGGTGAAAGCCGCACATGACGGCGAGATCCCGCCCGAGGCCGACCTGATCGGCCCGGTGCCCTTCGCCCCCTACGACACCTCGGGCACCCTCGAGGTGCGCGGTCGGGTCGCGGCGGTCCGCTCGTCGACCTACTCGTATCGGGTCGAGTGGGCGACCGGTGTCCAGCCACCCCTGTTCCCGGGGGGCGACACGTGGCATCCGGTCGCGCAGCGAACCGGGCTCGATGCGCCCGTGTCCGGAGACCTGGCGTCGATCGACCTGGCCACCGTCGCCGCAGCCCTTCCCGACGCCGCCACCGGGCCACCCGCGACATCCGACGGCCGCCCAGATCCCGATCGGTTCACGGTCAGGGTGCGAGTGGTTGTGACCGACGCCGACGGGCGCGTGGGCACCACCGAGCGCCCGATCCAGGTCCATCACGATCCCGACCTCGTCGCGGTGGACGCGCCGCCGGGCCTTGGCACCGCGAGCCCGGTCTTCGCCGACCTCGACGGCGACGGCGCCCGGGAGTTGATCGCCGCCGGTGACGACGGACTCGTCCACGCCCTGAGACCCGACGGCGCCGAGGCGCCGGGCTTCCCCGCCAGGACCGGACCGGCGCCGTTCTGGCACCCGGCGTCGCCCACCGCGGCCGCCGACGACATCGCGGCTCCGTCGGCCGCCGTCATGGTCGGCGCGCCGGCCATCGCAGACCTCGACACCGACGGACGTCCCGACCTCGTCGTATCCGACCTGGAGGGAGGTGTTCACGTCATCGCGGCGGACGGCTCCACCCTCGCCACGATGCACACCGACCCGACGTTGAGCGATCAGCACAACACCGACGAGCGCAACCGGGCCAAGCCCGGTTTCGCGGGGAGCCCCGCCCTCGGCGATCTCGACGGTGACGGCGCACTCGAAATCATCGGCGCCGCGATGGACCGCCATGTGTACGCGTGGCACGCCGACGGAACGCCCATGGCGGGGTTTCCAGTGCTCGTCGTCGACCCGGACCAGGTCGCGGCGGTCGAGCCGACCAGCCATCGGGTGACCTTCCGCGACCCCGGCTCGACCGACGACGGTGGGGAGCTCGTCGCGACCCCGGCGCTCGGCGACCTCGACGGTGACGGGCGGCCCGAGATCGTGGTCGGGGCCCAGGAGCAGTACCTCGACGAGGAGTTGGCCGTGTGGCCCCCGATCTCCCTCGGGGAGGACAGCGGGAACACCCGGCTGTACGCGATCTCCCCCGACGGAACCCAGGCACACGGACCGAATCGGAACCCGGCGCATCCCGACGAACAGGCCTACCTGCCCGGATGGCCGGCGCGCCTGCCGATGCTGCTCACCTCGGTGCTGCCCACCATCGGCAACGGCGTCGCCGCCCAGGCCGCGATCGGCGATGTCGACGGCGACGGGGGACCCGATGTCGTCGCCACATCGGTCGCCGGCCAGACGATGGTCCTGGAAGCGGACGGGACGTCGACCTATGAGCGTTTCGGGCTCCGACTGGCGCCGAACTGGCTGGGCGCCACCTCCGGGGCCAGCAACAGCACCGACACCGGCGCGCTGCTCACCGCGTTCGGGGGACCCGCGGTCGGCCGGCTCGACCGGAGCGGCCAACCGACGCACCCCGGCCTCGACATCGCGTCACCCACCACCGGTGCCCGCCGTGCGCTCGACACGCTGCTCCCCAACCGGCAGGCCGGTGATCCCCAACTCACGGCCTGGTCCGGTCACGACGGCGTCGTCCGCGACGGCTTCCCCCGGGTCACCGCCGACATCGCGTTCTTCGTGACCCCGGCCATCGCGGATGTCGACGGCGACGGCGCGTCCGAGGTCGTGGCCGGAAACGGCGTCCAGATGCTCGATGCGGTCGGTGCCGGCGGCAGGGTTCCCGACGGTTGGCCAAAGCTCACCGGCGGGTGGCTGGTCGGCACGCCATCGGTGGGCGACTGGGACGGCGACGGCCGGGCCGAGGTGGCGGTGGTGCGCCGGGACGGGCCACTCCTCGTGTGGCGCACACCGACCGGAGCAGAGACCGTCGGTGACTGGCCCCGCTTCGGCGGCAACGACCACAACGACGGGACCGGCCGGGCGTCCCGGCCCTGATCCCCCGGGTCAGGAGGCCGAGCGGTCGATCGGCGCCCGACGCCCGGCCCGGCGCGACGCCGCCGCGACCTCCACGGGGACCTCGACCCGCATACGCAGCAACGCTCCGCCGAGGGTCTTGCCGAGGTTGTCACTGCGAAGCGAACGCGGGCCCCCGCCGCCGAGCGCCCCGTTCATGACGAACTTCAGCGCCCAGATCTTGGGCACCTCGTAACGCTCGACCGATCCCGTCACCAGGTTCCCGAAGTGCTCGCTCACGCGCTCGGCGGTCACCGCAGCGACGATGGCGGCGTAGGCGTCGGGATCGTCGGCGAACAACGTCAGGTCCGAGCGGTCACCCTTGTCACCGGAACGCACCCCGCACAGGTCGCGGAGCTGGATCGACGTGGTCGCGGCCATGACCCGGCCGAGCCTAGCCGTGACACCCGTCTCGCAGCGCGGGGCCGGACGCGGCTGCGGCTACGGTGACCCGGCCATGACCGTGTATCTCGTACGTCACGGATCCGCCGGTGTCAGGGACGACACCAACCCCGACGACGACGACCGGCGACTGGACTCCGACGGACTACTCCAGGCCCGGAAGTTGGCCGAGTGGCTCCGGCACGAGCCGATCACCCGGATCGTGTCCAGCCCGTATCGCCGCTGTACCGACACCGTCGAGCCCCTGGTCGAGGTGCTCGGCATCGCGCTCGAGGTCGACGACCGCCTCGCCGAGGGAACACCGATCGAGAAGTCGTGGGAGTTGGTGTCCGAGGTGGGTTCGGCGACGGTCGTCCTGTGCAGCCACGGCGACGTGATCCCCGACGTCATCCGACGAGCACAGCTCCGGGGCATGCACGTCCCTGGCAAGTCCGGCTCGTCGAAGGGGTCGGCGTGGACGTTGCGCCACTGGGACGGCGAGCGGTTCGCCACCGGGCTCTACACCCCGATCAAACCCTGACGTCCGATCGCGACACAGCTCCTTCCTGAAACGACGGGGCCTAGGTCGTCTCGAGCGAAACCCTGACGCCGGCGTCGACGAGGTCCCGATCCACCGCGAGCGCGTCGAGCGCGAGCAGTTGGGTCGGCCCGGTGTCGCGGCCACGACCGAACGGGGTGATCATCGGAGGCCCGCCGAGGCCGAGCAACCCGACCTCGCGACCGAGCGACGCGGCCTCTTCCCGGGTTCCGCATCGCCACACCAGGCGGGCGAGCACCTCGGGGGGCTCCGCGTCATCCAACGGGTCCGCATCCGACGCATCTGCGTCCAAGGCGTCGAGGTCGACCGTCGGGCCGCCGAACGCGTTCACCCCGAAGAACTCCTCGTGCCATTCCTCGACCGCCAGTCCCCGCTCGTGGGCGCGCCGACGGAGGAACCGCGTCGCGGCCCTCGCCTTCGCTTCGGCGTCGGGCCATCCGTAGGCGACCTTCGCCTCTCCCGACCACCCGCCCGGCGTGCACACGAGGGCCTTGTAGGTGGCCGGAGCGGGGCGCCCCACCACCTCGTCCACCCGGACGCGGTCGTCGCCCAGGTCGGTCAGGCGCACCGAGGTGAAGTCAGACGTCACGTCGGGGTTCAGGTACGCCGAAGGATCGTGAACCTCGTACATGAGCTGCTCGCGGACGGTGTCGAAGGAGACGAGCCCACCGGTGCCGTCGGGTTTGGTGATCACGGCGGTGCCATCCGCGGAGCACTCGGCGATCGGAAAGCCCGGGTCGGTGAAGTCGCCATGCTCCCACCACGCCCCCGAATAGTTGCCGCCGGTCACCTGGGCGGAACACTCGAGCAGGTGTCCGACGGTGACTCCCGCCGCGAGGCGATCCCAGTCGTCCCACGCCCACCCGTGCTCGAACACGAGCGGCGCGAGGAACAACGATGCGTCTGCCACCCGACCGGTGACGACGATGTCGGCTCCACGCCCGAGGGCCTCCACGATGGGACGGGCACCGAGGTAGGCCGAGGCGAACAGGGTCGATTCCGGAAGCGCCAGGTCCTCCGCGTGGGGCCGAAGGTCGTCGCCCACCACCGTCGCCACCGTCACACCGGTCACGCCCTGGGCACGCAGGCCCTCCACCACGGCGCGGCCGGCGGAGATCGGGTTGATCCCACCTGCGTTCGTGATGAACCTGGTCCGACCGTCGACCACGTAGGGCAGCGCGGCCGCCACGTACAGCGGAAGGTCGCGCGTGTATCCGAGGGATTCATCGCGCTGGCGATCCTTCTGGAGGATCGCCAGGGTGAGCTCGGCCAGCGCTTCACAGACGAGGTAGTCGACGCCCGCCGCGAGCAGCGGCGCGACCCCGGCGTAGCCGTCACCGTAGAACCCCTGCCCACCTCCCAATCGAACCGGTCGGTCGCGCATCGACGAAGTCTGGCGCGTCTCGATTCGCCCGGCTGGCAGCGTCGACGAATCTGGTGACATTTGCCACGCAATGACGGGCCCTGGGGTATGGTGATTCTCAGCCCCGCCAGGAGAGGTCGGGCGCGAGCGTTGGAGGGTATGAGCATGCGAAAGCTCCCTGTAGTCGCGACCGTTCTGGTCGTGATCGCCATCATCACCGCGGCGTGCACGCCCGGTGGGCCGGCACCCCGGAACTGGAAGGTCTCGCCCCTGTCCATCAAGGTGGAGGCCCAGGAGGAACATGACGACGGCGGCGACGAGCCGTACGTGGTCCAGCTCGGCTTCCGCTCCAAGCTCGGCGTCCCGCATTCAACGGACGCGTTCACCAAGTCGCAGTGCTGGGCCAGTTCCCTCACCCCGAAGGACACGGGCAGCGCCGGCACGACGGTGATGATCCCGCCCGGCGCGGCGGACATCCCATTCCCCAACGCACAGAACCTCAATATCGGCGACGTCCTGCTGAAGACGGCACCGCTGGAGATCTTCGGCACGATCTCCTTCGCGATGGAGCGCGACGGTGTCTTCAGTTCCTGCCACGTCACCGATGCGCTGAACTCGGCTCTGGTCGGTGTTCTCAAGGACTCGCTCGAACTGCTGATCGCCAATTCGGCGGTGCCTCCCACCCAGGAGCAACTGATCTCGATGATCGTCAGTCACATCGACGACTTCATCAGGGCCGGTCTCCACATCCTCGTGGCGCAGCTCGAGGGGTTGGGCGACGCGGACGACATCGTCGGCATCGTGGTCCAGATCCACCTTCCGACCGCCGGTGCGTTCACGTCGCTGCTCAACGTCGGTCTGAAGCTTGCCGGCCTGGCGTCCGATGCGATCGACGGACAGGGCAACATCACGATCGACGGCCTGGCGTCGAAGGTCAAGATCAAGGTCGGCAACCTCTTGCCGTCGGTCTCGACGTTCGACATCGACACACCCGGCGGCCCGCACTACATCCTGACCACTGCGGTCCAGCCCGGCTGATCCGCAATCTGGCTGATCCGCAACGGACAGCGTCGAACTCGAACGGGGCGGCCTGCGGGCCGCCCCGTTCCGCGCCCGGGCGACGTCAACCGATGTCAGCCACCCGACGCGTTGGGGATCTGCGGCGCGCCGGGGACCGTCGACACCGACACCTGTGGGTCGGTGGGGGTCGGGCTCGGCGCGGTCGAGGTGGTGGATCCCGATGCCTGCTGGCGGGCCGAGGAGAGCGCAGCGTCGAGTTGGTCCAGGGATCCCACGAGGAACGAGGCCGACGGCCGCGGCAACGTCGCCAACGTGGTGAGATCGGCCTGGGCATCGTCGAGGCGCTGTTCGGCGAGGGCGAGCGAGGCCCGGAGCAGCAGGGCGTTCCCGTTCTGGGGTTGCGCCGTCAGAATCTGATCGACGAGACGCCGGGCGGTCGGGAGATCCGTCGAGTCGGGACCGACGGCGGCCAGGGCACGAGAGAACAGGGCGTCGACGTCTCCCGGCGACGTCGCCAGCACGCCGTCGAGGCACCCGCCGAGCTGGTTCAGGAAGGCCTGGTCGATGCCCGAGTCGGATGAGCTGTCCTTCGCCGCCTCCTGCCAGCACGCCGCGGTGGCCGGGCTGATCGATCCGAAGAAGATCGTGCGCTCGAGGCCCTGCTGTTCGAGGACCGAGACCGCGGCTTGGGACGGCTCGTTCTCGAAGAACCGGTCGATCTCGGCGGCCGCGGTGGCGAAGTCACCGGCCCGGGTCGCGACGATCGCCCGGAACACCCGAGCATCGGGGTAGTTCGGATCGAGTTCGACGGCCCGCGCCAGGACGGCACCGCCCTCGGTGACGTCGTCATCCCGGATGTAGGCCCAGCCCTGATAGGTGAGTGCCTCGACGTTGTCGGGCTGGTCCTTCAGGATCTCGGCGTAGCAGTCGACTCCCTTGCCCGGGTCCTCCCTCGACGTCGTCTGGCAGTCGGACAGCTGCTCCCGAACGGTCGGATCGTTACCCGTCAGCGTGCCCGAGCCGCGTTGGCCCGAGAACTGCGCGACCAGCCAGCCGGCGACGAGGGCGAAGACCATGGTCCCGGCGACGATCGCGATCGTCCGACCGGGCCGACGGCTGGTCTGCCTGGCGGTCTCGATCACGGACCGGTGCTCGTCGATGGCGCGGAGGACCTCGCCGGCCCGCCGGGTGTAGTCGTCGCGGAGCGTCTCGTAGTCGAGGTCGTCCATGTCGCCCGCGTCGTGTTCGGCCTCGAGATCCTCGAGCGACGAGAGGAGGTGGTCGCGCTCCTCCTCGAGCCGGGCGAGCTCGTCAGGGTCCAGGCGGCGCACCGTCGACGATGCGGTCACGCCCCGCTCCCGCCTTCTCCCGCGGCCTCGCCGTCGCGACGGGCCAGCGCCTCTGCCACTCGCCGCTCGTCATCGACCGTCGCGTGCTCGTCGGTGCGGTCGCTCCGCCAGCGCCGGAACGTCAGCCACAGCCCCACGAGCGCGCCGGCCACCACGAGGACGGGAAGGATCCACACCGCCGCTCCGAGCCCCGTCGTCGGCGGGTTGAGGAGGACGTCCTGGCCATAGCGGTCGGCGAAGTAGTTGAGGATCTCGTCGTCGGTCTTGCCGGCCCGCATCTGGCTCCGGATCTCGTCGCGGAACTGGACCGCCAGCGGTGCCTGGGAACCTGCGACCGACTCACCCACGCACTGGAGGCACTTGAGCTGGCTCCCCAGTGCGAAGAGGCGCTGGTCGCTGTACCCGGTCCGGGGCGACGAGTCGGTCGAGAGGACGACCGACACCACCACGACCACCAGCATCAGGACCCACCACCACCAGTGCTGTCGCTGGCCGTGCCGTCGAGGGGCGGGCGCGACACCGGCCGTCACGAGCCCGACTCCTCGGCGATGATGTCGTGGACCTCCGAGGCGGTGATCCCGTTGATGAGCTTCTTGACGACCTTGCCGTCGGGATCGATCAGGTAGGACTCGGGCAGCTTCACGACGCCGTACTCGAGCGCGGCCTTCCCGGTGCCCGACACCAGGACCGGCCACGTGCCACCGCGTTCGGAGAAGAACTGCTTCACGTTGTCGGCCGTGTCGTCGAAGGCGACGCTCACCAATTGAACGGGGGCCGAGCCATCCTCGGACAACGACACCAGTTGGGGATGCTCGGCCACGCAGGGCGGACACCAGGTGGCGAAGTAGTTCACCAGGACCCACTGACCCCGGTAGCGATCGAGGTCGAACGGCTGCCCCTCGATGTCGGTGCCGGCCAGCGCCGGTGCGAGCTTGCCCTCGAGGGGGCTGCCGCGGTTCTGGTCGTCGGTTTCACCCTTGGGGCTGAAGGCGAACAGGGCGATCAGGGCGGCGAGCGCGATGCCGACGACTCCGGCGATGAGCGCTGATCGATGCGTCACGCCACGACGGCCGTCGGCGGTGGCCGTCACGTCGCCACCGGAGCGGGTTCCGGCTCCCGTCCGCGATCGTCATCGGATCGGCCGTCGGCGGAGCCGGTGTCGTCGTCACCGGCCCGGCCGTCACCGCCGCGCGCCGGTCGGCCCGACGCGACGGGCGACGACACCGGGGTGAGCGGATCGCGTCGACGGCCGGGGAACAACGACAGCGCGGTTCCGATGACCATCACGAATCCGCCGACCCAGAGCCACATGATCAGGGGCTGCACGATCACCCGGAGGCCGATCGCGCCGTCGGATTCGCTGTCGGGAGCCGTGGTGAGCGCCAGGAAGACATCCTCACGGGGCCCGACCCGGACCGACGGCGTGCCGATCGTCTGGCCGGTGAGGCGGTACTTGTTGAGTCGTGGTTCGTAGATGCGGTCACCGTCGACCCGGATCCGGGCGATGAGCTCCACCCGGTTGTCCTGCTCGACGGTCCTCGGTCCGAGGTACTCGACGGTGTGGCCGGCGATCACGGCCTTCTGGGACTCCTTCAGGGTGAACTCGCCCTGGCGGATGAACGCCGACGACGCTGCGAACGCCACCGCGATCATGATCGTGCCGATGTGGACCACCATTCCCCCGTTGGCCCGTCCGACGATCCCCCGAAGTCCCTGACGCCGCGTCGCGAGCGCGAGTTGACGGACCGCCGATCCGGCCGCGAACCCACCGAGACCGAATGCCAACATCGCGGTCGGCGACGTGGAACCCAGGAGCGCAGCGATGACCACCGTGGCCACTCCGACGATGGCCGGCCACCACAAACGCTCGCGCAGCAGTTCGCCGGTCGCCTTGCGCCACGGCAACACCGGCGCGACCGCCATCAGCGTGAGCAGGGCGAAGCCGATCGGCATCGTCATCCGGCTGAAGTACGGCACACCGACCGACAGCCGCTCGCCGTTCACCGCCTCGACGATGAGAGGGAAGACCGTGCCGAGCAGGACCACGAAGGCGAACGCGGCGAAGAGGATGTTGTTGGCGAGGAAGGCGCCCTCGCGCGACAACGGCGAGTCCATCCGTCCCGGCGATCTCAGTCGGTCTCCCCGCCAGCCGATCAGCCCGACCGACACGGCGACCACCGCGGCGAAGAAGGCCAACAGGATCGGTCCCACCGTTCCGCTCGAGAAGGCGTGGACCGACTCCACCACACCGGATCGGGTGAGGAACGTTCCGAGGATCGTCAGGGAGAACGTGGCGCAGAGGAGGGTCAGGTTCCAGACGCGCAGCATCCCGCGTCGTTCCTGAACCATCACCGAGTGCAGGAAGGCGGTTCCGGTGAGCCACGGGAGGAACGACGCGTTCTCGACGGGATCCCACTTCCAGTAGCCACCCCATCCCAGGACCTCGTAGCTCCACCACGCCCCGAGGATGATCCCGGCCGTGAGGAGGCCCCATGAGAACAGCGTCCACCGACGGGTCTCGACCAACCATCCCTCGCCGACCCGTCCGGTGACGAGCGCGGCGATCGCGAAGGCGAAGGGCACGGTGAACCCGACGTAGCCGAGATAGAGCATCGGCGGATGGAACGCCATGAGGATGTGGTTCTGGAGCAGCGGGTTGGGTCCCGGACCGTCGTAGCCCGCCGGTGGCACCACGCTGTGGAACGGATTGGCCGAGAACAGCATCAGTCCGAAGAAGAACGCCGCGACCACGAACATCGTCACGAGCGCCCAGGCCACGAGCGGGTCCTCGAGACGCTTGCGGAACTTGTAGACGACCGCCAGCAGGTACCCGGCGAGGATCAGCGCCCACAACAGGATCGAGCCCTCGAGCGCCGACCACATGGTGGCGATGTTGAAGAGGAACGGCGTGCGCGACGAGCCGTGATCGAAGACGTACTGGAGCGTGAAGTCTCGTGTGATGAGGGCCCGCTCCATCGCGAACACCGCCACGGCCGCGCCGATCGCGATGATCACCGCGTAGCCGCGGCTCATCCGAAGCAGCGACGGTCGCTTGGTTCCCAGGCCGGTCAACACCACGCCGATGCCGAGCACCGCTCCGCCGAAGCCGACGACGAGGCCCGCCAGGCCGATCGCTCGGTTCACGCGTTCGCGTCCTTCTCCGCCTTGTCGACCCTGTCGGGGTTCTCTTCGTCGTACTCGTTGTCGTGGCGGATCAGGATCTCGTCACTGACGAAGGCATCGCCCTCGAACTCGCCTTCGAGCACGACCGGGATCTTCGGACCGAAGAGCTCCGGCGGGTCACCGTGATGGGTCACCCCGATCTCGACGCCGTTGTACTTGAGCGTGAAGTCGACGCCGTCGGTGGTCTCGTGGACCGTGCCGTCGACGACGTTGCCCTGCACGCGGAAGCGCTGGCCCGCGAGTTGGTCCTGCTTCGCGACGGCCTCGTCGACGTTGTAGAAGAACGTCGACGCGTCACGAAGCCCGTTGAAGAGGACGAGTCCGAGCCCGACCGCGATCACTGCGAGCGCGACCAACCCGAAGATCGTCCTCGACCGAAGGCCGCGACCCGAGGTCGACGGCTCGGGCCCCGTCCTGGGCGTGACGTCGAGCGTGGTGGCCCCGATCGGCGCGGCGTCGGTCGACTCCGGATCGTCGGGACGAGCGTTCACATCCACCGTCGCTGCTCCGGTGGAACGATCCTGGACAGCTTGCGTCCACGTCGGATCACGTACACGGCGTACGCGCCGGTGGCCGCGAACGTCGCGATCCAGGCGATCAGGATGTAGGCCCAGTCGCTCATCGTGCGCCCTCCAGACCGGCTCCGGCCGACTTGTCGGCTGACTCATGGCCCGACACGTCGGCTGACTCATTGCCCGACACGTCGGCTGTCTCACTGGCCGACACGTCGGCTGTCTCATTCGCCGACACGTTCGGGGTGCCTTCGGCCCGTCGCTCCGCGAGTGCCGCATCGAGGCCCACGTCGTTGGCCCGCTCGGCCAACCACGCCACCCGGAACCGGTGGATGAGGAGCCACGCGAAGATCAACATGAACACCGTCAGACCGAGATAGGCGGTGAACAGCTGGGTCCCCTGCATGTCGGGATCGACCGTGCCGAAGATCGTCTTCTCCTGATGCAGGCCTCGCCACCAGTCGACCGCCTTGTGCACGATCGGGATGTTCACGACGGCCATGATCCCGATGACCGCGCTGATGGTGCCGCGGGTTCGGGTGCTCGTCGGTATGGCGCGTGCGGCCAGGTAACCGAGGTACGTGAGGAACAGGACGGCGGTCGTGGTGAGCCGGGGCTCCCATCGCCAGAACACCCCCCACGTGATCTTTCCCCACAGCATTCCGTTGAGGATCGTGAGGGCGAAGAACAGCACGCCGATCTCGGCGGACGACGCAGCGAGCAGGTCCCAGAACTCCGAGCGCTTCCAGAGGTACACCACCGAGCCGATCGCGGTGATCACGAACGCCAGGTAGGCGGCGGACACCGTCGGAACGTGCATGTAGAGGATGCGGATCGTCTCGCCGAGCTGCGCATCCTCCTTCGAGATGCGCAGGCCGTACAGCACGAGCACGGCGACCCCGACCAGTGAGGCGATGCCGAGGATGCGCGTGACGCGGGACCCCGTGCCCGTGGGTGCCGCCGGCACCGGCGAGGCGGCGCGGGAAGTGGTTGTCGTCATGCGTCCTCCATGAGGGGCCGGAACAGGAGCGCACCGAGGCTCAGGTAGATCAGGGCGAAGATCCCGAGCAGCGCCACCCAGGACCAGCCCTGACCAGCCTCGCGCCCCATTCCCACCTCGAAGGCGCGGGTCGCTGCGATGAGCACGGGAGCGAGGAGGGGCAGGAGCAGGAGTGGCAACAGGGTGTCGCGGGTGCGCAGGCGAGCGGACAGCGCCCCGTAGACCGAGCCGGAGCCGGCGATGCCCAGGGTCGCGGCAACCGCCGCGGTGAGAAGGAGCGGGAAGCCGCCGAACGTGGTGCCGTAGAAGATCGCCACCCCGACCGCGAGGACCACCTCGAGAGCGAGCAACTCGACCACCAGCGCCGCCACCTTGCCGATGTAGATCGACGGTGCCGACAACCCGGTGAGTCGCAGCGCGTCGATGATCCCGTCCTCGGCCTCGACGCCGAAGGAGCGCTGGATGAACAGGACCGAGCAGAAGAGGACGACCATCCAGAACAGGCCGGAGGTCACCCGGTCGAGCACACCACGCTCGGGATCGAGCGCGAACGCGAAGAGGAGGAGGACGAGCAGCGCGAACGGGACCACCTGGCCGATGCCGACCCGGGACCGCATCTCCAGACGCAGGTCCTTGCCGGCCACGAGGGCCACGTCGCGGATCACGGGGTCACCGCGGCGGCGAGCGGTGCGTCGGCGGGCGGAGCCGGCGAGGTGATGGTGCCGCCGACGATCTCGACCGCTCGCGTCGCGACATCTCCGGCGCGGTCGAGCTCGTGGGAGGCGAAGAGCACCGTTGCGCCCACCGACGACGCCTCCCGCATGAGACCGTCGATGATGTCGCGCCCGGCGGCGTCGAGCCCTGCGTGGGGCTCGTCGAGCAGCCACAGCTCCGGTCGACGGGCGACCATCGCGGCGAACGAGACCCGGCGGCGCTGGCCGGCGGACAGTGCGTGCACCGGGAGTGACCACAGTCGGTGAGCGACCCCGAGCCGATCGAGCGCGGCACGGCCGTCGGCGGTCGTCGCCCCGCTGGCGCGGGCCCAGAAATCCAGGTTCTCGGTCACGGTCAGGTCGTCGTAGAGATAGGTGGCGTGGCCCAGGAGGCCGACCCGACGACGCACCGCGTGGGCCTGTCGGGCCAGGTCGACGCCGAGCACGACCGCCTCTCCGGAACTGAGTGGCGTCAGACCGGCGCAGAGTCGGAGCATCGTCGTCTTTCCCGCCCCGTTCGGGCCTCGGAGCAGCAGGATCTCGCCGGGGTCGACGTCGAGGTCCACGCCGGCGAGGGCGGGGAACCGGCCGAGCACGGCGACGGCGGAGCGGAGGTGGACGACGGACTCCAAGGCGGGGCAGGTGCGTAAGCGGGCTCAGGCGGGTGGGACACGGCGGACGGACTGCGGCCTCCGGGCCGGTCCAACGGTACCGGCTGGCCCGATGCCCCGGCCAAGCCTCGAACGCCTGAGACGGCCGTGCGGGCTGCGATCCTGAGAAGCTGACCAGCCCCGGTACGGTTGCCGCCGTGTCGGGACCTGATCGTCGACGTGGATGGCGTGTCCTCGCAGCGGTCGGGCGCGTGCTCGTGGTCTCGGGTCTGTTCATACTCGGGTTCGTCGCCTACCAGCTGTGGGGAACCGGTCTCGAGACCGCCCGCAACCAGGACGAGCTCACCCACACGCTCGCCGCGGACACCGGCTCGGCCCGTTCCGGTGACGACCTCGAGGCCCTGAACGAGGAGCTGGCTGCGGTCGATCCGGTGACGGCCCCACCGATGGCCCCTCCCGAGGAGGGGTCGCCGTTCGGCGTCATCACGATCTCCAAGATCGAGCTCCAGGCCGTGGTGGTCGAAGGGATCGATCGGGCCGACCTGAAGAAGGGCCCGGGGCGGTACCCCGGGACGGCGTTGCCCGGCCAGCCCGGCAACGCCGCCATCGCCGGGCACCGAACCACGTATGGCGCACCGTTCAACCGAATCGACGAGCTCGCCCCGGGCGACGAGATCGAGGTGACCACCCCTCAGGGCGGATTCCTGTACCGGGTCCGTCCCGCGCCGGTGGGCGTCGATGGCTCCGCGCCCGATCCGAACCAGGCGTGGTGGGCGGTGAAGCCGTCCCAGACCGAGGTGCTCGACCCGTCGACCGAGAACCTGCTCACGCTGACCGCCTGTCATCCGAAGTACTCGGCCAGTGAGCGGATCATCGTCCAGGCCGAGCTCGCCACACCCGTGGCCGCGGCCGAACCGACGGCCCCGTCCCCGTCGGTCGAGTCCGCTGCCCCCGCCACACCGCTCGACCAGGGCCTCGGTGGAGACAGCTCGGCCTTGCCCGTCGCCCTGGCGTTCCT
>Ga0190271_10000266_pt1 | contig 25956 bp, 20 predicted proteins | sample Popmic356T_FD_133747 | JGI IMG/M metagenome (GOLD analysis project Ga0190271, IMG submission 133747) | Populus adjacent soil microbial communities from riparian zone of Weber River, Utah, USA - 356 T | ecosystem: Environmental > Terrestrial > Soil > Riparian zone | place: USA: Utah | collected...
ACAGTCACAGTCACATTCACTTAAAGAGAGGATGGCCAATCAAGCTGCAAAGGAAAAACAGCAGTTAGCCGAGCGAGAGGAATTCGAGAAACACCGACGTGCCGCGCCAACGCGCGCCGAGTTTGAGCGCAAGTTTGGACGCCGCGACCCCACTTGAGCGGTATGCACGCATTTTGATTTGCATCAACACAGAGCGCAGGCGACAGGCGCAAGCTGCGGTTTGGCCCCGGCGCACCCAGTGTCTCCCACCTCCAAACCCGTTCCTCCGGGTCAGGTGCGTCGGGGTCTTAACAAGTGGAACCCGGAACCGCCGTCACCCGCGTAGCAGCTATGCGCGGCTGAGCGGTAATTGGGTGAGGCTATGTCAGCATTGCTGGCTTTTTTTCGCGAGGTTACCGGCGACGATGACGGTTGAGTTCGCGCTAAACCGCTTTGTCTCCATCCCCCCGGACCCAAACCAGCGGCGAGCGAACTCAAAACCCCTGAGAAACCCTCCGGGGTTTGTTTGAACAGGTCGCGCCGCCTCGCGCTTGATGCGGTCGAGCGTTAGGCGCTCCCCGGATAAACAACTGGTATTTTGGCACCTGCTTGTGTTGCAACATTCCTATGCGAATTGGCGTGAGCTAGTCGTAGCGCCAACAGCGTAGGGTATCTGCGGCTGAGGGGACCGATGCCTAAAATCATCTTTTGCGCCAAATGCGCCAAGCGGATGAGAGCAGAGTTGCGCATTGCCTCCGCCGATCCCGAGCGCCGCTATTACTTCAGTTGTGAATGCGGGTCATATCGTGTCGTTTCGGAAGATGACTACGGTTTGTATGTGCGGGTGGAACAGGCGAAAGGCCACTCGATCAAGATTAGAAATCCTAATCCGTCGCAAGCTCGCTGAAGGCGCGCCGTTTCGCTGCGCTGCCGGTTAAGGCATGAGCGCGAACGTGACGAGCTGACGCTGGATGCGATGTCGATCAAATCAGCGCCATCACCGGCCATCGTGATCTGCGCGAGCTTCAAGTTTACATCGCGGACCGTGACCAACGCCTCGCGGCGCAGCGGGCTGTCGCTGCGATGCCGAGGGCGAACCGCGAACGTTCGATTGCCAAACCGCCAGCCCAGTTTGGCAAAACGGGAAAAAAGGTCAGCAACATCAGTGAGGGAGTTTGATGATGACAGTCCCCGGTGGACTGACTTTTCAGAACCCCTAGAGCCCAATGGCTCGTCGTCGGGGCCTATCCACCGCTTTGGGCCGCCGCCGATGCCTAACGGTTGGAACCGCTGTACGGCGTCGACGTCCAAGGACCCGGTGTTGCGAAGCTGTCGCTACGGGACCTCACGGCTTGGGCCGCCTGGGCGGGGTGTACGTTCGGCACCCCTCATTTCGCATTCCCAGGCCACCGCCCCCGATCCGCAACGACTGACGCGGCCGCGCCCCTTACGTGGATCGAGACGGCGCCACGATAAATCCGCCGGCAGGGGCGGGGTTCGACCGAAATTCGTTTGCGTCCGATCCGCGAGTCAAAAACATGCGGTGGGATCACTAGGCCGCAGGACAATCAATACGGCACCTTGTCCGGCTTGGCGTGCCACAGCTTGAACACCTCGAGCGCCTCGTCGGCACCGAAGCGGCGGATCGGCAGCTTGCGCTGGTGCAGCGGCGCGGCGACCTCCTCATAGATCGCGTCGTCGTCGAAGCCGATCGCCGCGGCATCGGCGCGATTGTTGGCATAGACGATTTCCTTCACGCGCGCCCACCACGCCGCGCTCAGGCACATCGGACAGGGCTCGCAACTGGTGTAGAGCACCGCGCCGTCCAGCACATGCAAGCCGACCGCCTCGCAGGCGGCGCGGATCGCGACCACCTCGGCGTGCGCGGTCGGATCGCCGGTCGGCACCACCTGGTTGACGCCCTCGCCAATAATTTTGCCGTCGAGTACCACCACGGCGCCGAACGGGCCTTCGTCGGATTGCGCGCATGACGCCGACAGCTCGATGGCGCGGCGCATGAAGGCGATGTCATCCACGGGCGTTAGCCTTTTTTCGCATCAATGATCGCCTTCAGCCGCTGCGGCGTCACCGGCAGGACGGTGATGGCGCCGGGGATGCCGATGGCGTTGTCGATCGCCGACGCGATCGCGCCGCCGACGCCGTTCACGCCGCTTTCGCCGGCACCTTTTATTCCAAGAGGGTTCAGCGGCGACGGATAATCCTCGGTCAGGATGATCTCGACGTCGGGCGTCTCGCGCGCGGTCGGCATCAGGTAGTCGGCGAACGTCACGGCGAGCGGATCGCCGCGCTCGTTGTAGGTGAACTCCTCGTAGAGCGCGCCGCCGAGCCCCTGCGCCAGACCGCCGGCGATCTGGCCCTTCACCAAGGTCGGGTTGATGGCGCGGCCGATGTCGTAGGCGATGACGTAGCGCTCAACCTTCACGCGGCCGGTGACCGGATCGACCTTCACCACCGCGAGGTGGTTGCCGTAGGGATAGACCTGGTGGTCGGCGAAGAACCAGCCTTCCGCCGAAAGACCCGGATCGCGGCCGCCCTGCGATTTCGACGTGTTGGACAGCAGCGCCGCGATCTTGCCGAGGCTGATCGACGGCCCGCCCGGATTGTCGCGGCGGATCACCTCGCCGTTCACGATGTCGAGCGCGTCGGCCGGCGCCTGCAGCAGCTCGGCAGCGACGTCGAGCGCCTTCGCTCTCACCTTGAGCGCGGCCTCGTGCGTCGCCGACGCGGTCATCACGGTGGCGCGCGAGGCGTGCGCGCCGATGCCGAACTCGATGCGCTCGGTGTTGCCGCGGACCACGCGCATCTTCTTGTAATCGGCGCCGAGCGTCTCGGCGGCGACCTGCCCCATCACCGTCTCGAAGCCCTGCCCGATCGACGAGCCACCGGTGATCACTTCGACCATGCCGGACGTGTCGACCTGGATTCGCACGCCGTCGGCGGGCCCGAGACCCGCCTTCTCGACGAACATCGCCAGCCCGACGCCCACCATCTCGCCGTCCGCGCGGCGCTTCGCCAGATCGGCGTTGAGCTCATCCCATTTCACATGGTCGAGCAGCTTGTCGAGCAGCTTGTGGTAGTCACCGCTGTCGAAGTGAATCTCTTCGCCGAGTGCTTCGAGCGGCCGCTTGAACGGCATCTCGTCGACCCGCACCGCGTTGATGCGGCGCACCTCCATCGGATCGAGATTGAGCTTGTGCGATATGGCGTCGACCAGCCGCTCGCGCACGAAGGTCGTCTCGAAGCGCCCCGGCGCGCGGTAGGTCGCGGCCGGCGTCTTGTTGGTGAGCCGGAAGTGGCACACCGCGCGATAGGCGCCCGGCACGCGATACGGCCCCGGCAGCACGCCGCAGGTCATCATCGCGACGCGCGTCGCGTGGGTGCGGACATAGGCGCCGTTGTCGTGATGAATCACGTCGTCGAGCGCCAGAATTTCGCCCTGCTCGGTGCAGGCGGCGCGGACTTTATGGTGCTGATTGCGCGAATGGTTTCCGGCGATCAGATGTTCGCGGCGGTCCTCGATCCATTTCACCGGGCGGTCGAGCCGCATCGCGGCGACGCAGACCAGCACGTCCTCGGGATAAATCTCGCCGCGGATGCCGAAGCCGCCGCCGACGTGCGACTCGTAGCATTGCACCGACGACGGCGGCCGCCCGAGCATGCGCGCGATCAACTCCTTGTTCCGGTGCGGCACTTTCGCCGCGCCGTGCAGCTCCAGCACGTCGCGCGAGGCGTCGTAGCGGCCGAGCGCGCCGCGCGTCTCCAGCGGCACGCCGGAGTGCCGGCCGGATGTCAGGTCCAGCTCGACGATGGTGTGCGCCGACGCGAACACCGCCTCGACGTCGCCGTAGCCCTGCGTGAGGAACGCCGCTTCGGTGTCACGGCCGGGCGAGAACTCGGCGGGCTCGGCGCGCGCGTCGAGCAGCGGCGGCAATTCCTCGATCTCGACCGCGATCAGCTCGGCGGCGTCCTCGGCAACGTAAGGATCCTCGGCGAACACCGCGGCGATCGGCTCGCCGACATAGCGCACCTTGTCCGTGGCCAGCACCGGCTGGCGGTACGGCGCCAGCTTCTCGATCGGCCCCTCGCGGAAATCGATCGGCCCGATGTCGTCGATGTCGCGCGCTGTCCACACCGCGACGACGCCCGGCAGTGCGCGGGCTTCGGTGGTGTCGACCGAACCGATCCGGCCATGCGCGTGGTTGGAGCGCACCATCCGCATGTGAAGCTGGCGCGCGAAATTGATGTCGGCGGCAAAGCAGCCCCGGCCCGTGACCAGCGGCGGGTCTTCCAGCCGCTCGACCGGCATGCCGATCCATTTGGTGGCGCCGCTGTCGCTCATCGGAACGCCCTGTCGCGCGCCTGCTCCAGCGCGCGGCGCGTGAGGCCGAGCACCAGCTCGCGGCGATAGCCGGCGCTGATGTGCTGGTCGTCGAGCGGCTCCACCTTCTTGGCGGCGATCTCAGCAGCAAGCATGAATGAATCCGATGTCGGATGCCGGCCTTTCAGCGCGTATTCCGCCTCGACGATACGCCGCGGCGACGCCTCCGCGCCACCAATGGCGATACGCGACTCCGCGATCGCGCCATCCTCCTGCAGGCGGTAGATCACCACCGCCATGGCGATAGCGAAGTCGCCGGCGCGGCGGCTGAACTCGGCAAATCCGAAGCGCACGTCGGGGCGCAGCATCGGCAGCCGCACCTCGGCGAGCAACTCGTCCTCGTCCAGCGCGGTCGTCATCAGGCCCTTGAAGAACTCCGGCGCCGGGATGAGGCGCACGCCGCGCGTCGAGATCGCCATCATTTCGGCGTCGAGGCAGGCCGCGACCGCGCACCATTCGGAGGCCGGGTCGGCGTGCGCGATCGAGCCGCAGAACGTGCCGCGTGTCCGGATCGGGCGATGCGCGATGTGATGCGCGACCTCGGCGAGGAATTGCCCGAGCGGGCCTTCCGCGGCCGGCTTTTCGAACGCGGCGTGGCGCACCGTGGCGCCGATGAACAGCCGGCCGTCCTGCATTGCGAGCCGGTCGAGGCCGGCGACGCCGTTGATGTCGATCAGATGGCCCGGCCGCGCCAGGCGGAACGCCATGGTGGGCACCAGGCTCTGCCCGCCGGCCAGCACGCGGCCGTCATCGGGTGCGAGCTCGGCGAGCAGCGCGACGGCTTCCTCGACGGTTTTCGGCGCGTGATACTGGAATGGCGCGGGCTTCATTGTCGTTGCGCAGCATAGGGCTGGGAGCCATGCGCTTCAACGCTGGCGGAACGCGCCGCCCAGGCGATATAACTCGCGCGCTCGCAGTCCCCACGAAAGGCTCGATCGATGCCCGATATCCTGACCAAGCAGGACGGCCCCGTCCTGCACATCACGATCAACCAGCCGGAGCGCGGCAACGCGGTGACCGACGACATGGTGCGGGAGCTGACGCGCCTGATCGGCGAAGCGCCAAAGACGTCGGACGTCGTGGTGCTGCGTGGCGCCGGCAAGGACTTCTGCGTCGGCCGCGCCGGCATGGGCGCGCGGCCCGAGGTCGAGCCGACCGCCTTCGCGCGGCGCAATTTCTCCGACGTGGTGTTCGACGCCTACGGCGCGATGCGCAACTGCCCGATCCCGATCATCGCCGTGGTGCAGGGCGGCGCGCACGGCTTCGGCTGCGCCATTGCCGCCGCCTGCGACATCACGCTGGCGAGCGACAAGGCGGCGTTCTCGGTGCCGGAGATGGCGCACCAGATCATGCCGACCATGGTGATGTCGTCGTTCGTCGACCGCGTGCCGCGCAAGGCGATGGCGTACCTGGTCTATTCGATGTTCGAGGTTTCGCCGGAACGCGCGCTCTCCTATGGCATCGTCAGCGACGTGGTGCCGGCGGCGCAGCTCGAAGCCACCGTGAGCAAGCTGATCGCCGCGATGCTCAAGGCGCCGACCATCTCGCTGCGCAGCGCCAAGGAATACATCCGCACCGCACCCGACATGCCGGTGGCCGGCGCGATCGAATACGCGCGGAACTTGCACGCCACGATTAATTCAGCCGCCGAAATCAGGAAGCCCCGCTAACAACCACGTCATGGCCGGGCTTGTCCCGGCCATCTCGCTTAGGGACGCACTGCTCGCCTAAGCGGGATGCGCGGGTCAAGCCCGCGCATGACGAAGGAGAGAACTCTGAAATGAAAGTCTTCATCTTCGACCTGCTGCCCTACGCCAAGCATTTCGACCAGTACAAGGAAACCAAGTACCTCCCCTACCCGCTGCCGAAGGATCATTTCGATCCCGAGATTGGCGCGCGGACCTACGAAGAGCACCTCAAGTGCTGGGAGGAGATGGACAAGCTCGGCTACGACGGCGTCGGCCTGAACGAGCACCACACCACGCCGCACGGGCTGATGAACTCGCCCAACATGATGGCGGCGGTCGCCGCGCAACGCACCAAGCGGCTGAAGTTCCTGCTGCTCGGCAATCTGGTGCCGCTGCACAATCCACTGCGCATCGCAGAAGAGCTGGCGATGGCGGATTGTCTTTCACATGGACGTATCCTGTCGGGCTTCGCGCGCGGCGTGCCGCGCGAATACAACGTGTACGGCGTGTCGATGGGCGAGTCGCGGGCGCGCTTCGAGGAGGCGGTCGACATCATCCTCAAGGCGTGGAAGGAGCCGGTGTTCTCCTACGAGGGGAAATTCTGGTCGTACAAGGACATCGCAATCTGGCCGCGGCCCTATCAGCAGCCGCACCCGCCGGTCTGGGTGCCGTTCACCGGCTCCAAGGAAACCATCGAGTGGGCCGGCAAGCGTAACTTCAGCGCGGTGATTCCGGATCATCACCGCGGGCTGACGCAGGACATCGTCGGCTATTTCGCCAAGCAGCTCGCCGCGAACGGCCGGACGATCACGCCGGAGCACATCTGCTATTTCGCCGACGCCTATGTCGCACCGGATCGCGCCACGGCGATCAAGGAGTACAGCCCGTTCTATCTCTATTTCGTGCACACGCTGTGGCACCACGGCTCGCTGGAGGAAAAATCCTCGCCGAAGGGCACCGGCTATCTGTCGTCGGCCTCGTACGACTACATCAAGCCGGAGAACCGCGTCGGCGCGGGCGTCGACCGCGAGGGCATGATGAAAACCACGCTCGCCGACATCGAGCGCAAGATCGACGGCGGAGAGCTGGCCTGGGGCTCGCCCAAGGACGTCACCGAGCAGCTCATCGCCGGCGCCGAGCGGATGGGCGCCAACACGCTACTGCTCAACATGAACGTCGGCGCCATGAGCTATGAGGTGTTCCTGGAGCAGATCCGCCGCTTCGGCAGGGATGTGCTGCCGAAACTGCAGGCGCATCAGGTCAAGCGAGTGCCCGCGGCGGCGTAGTTCTCTCCACTGTCGTCCCCGCGAAGGCGGGGACCCACAACCATCACCGGGAGTCTGGGTCCCCGCCTTCGCGGGGACGACAACGGACAGGCTTGAACCCGGCCTGATGAAACAGGCACAGTGCACCCAGGAAACGCCCAAAGAGAAAGTAGAGTTCCATGTCCCAAGCCGCCGCGCGCCAGACCTCCAACGCCCCCGAGCATTCGACCGCCTATTACTTCATCGAGGGCCTCAACGAGCTCGGCATCGAGCATCTGTTCTGCAACTTCGGCACCGATCACGCGCCGGTCATCGAGGCGATGGCGGACCGCGAGAAGCGCGGCGAGAAGGTGCCGAACGTCATGCTCTGCCCGCACGAGAACACCGCCGCGCACATGGCGATGGGCTATGCGATGGCGACAGGGCGCGGCCAGGCCGTGCTGGTGCACGTCGACGTCGGCACCGCCAACACCGCAAACGCGATGCACAACATGTTCCGGTCGCGGCTGCCGGTGCTGCTGATGTCCGGCAAGGCGCCGTACACGTCAAGCAACGAGCTGGTCGGCTCGCGCGACACCTATGTGCATTTCGTCCAGGAGCCGATCGACCAGGGCGCGCTGGTGCGGCCCTACATGAAGTGGGAGTGGACGCTGCCGTCGGGCGTGGTGGTGAAGGAGGCGCTGCGCCGCGCCCACACCATAATGGAAAATCATCCGCAGGGCCCGGTCTATTTCATGGCGCAGCGTGAGACGTTGACGCAGCAGTGGGCCGCCGACCAGATCCGCAGCTATCCGGCCGAGCAGTTCGCGCAGCCGCAGTCCGGCGGCGCCGATCCGGCGACGATCGCGCAGCTCGCCGACCGGCTGATCGCCGCCGAGCATCCGATCCTGATCTGCGGCTACGCCGGCCGCAACGCCAAGGCGGCGAAGCTGATCGAGGAGATCGCGCAGTTCGCCGGCATCGCGGTGTTCGAGGGCAACCAGACCTTCAACATCTCGCACGAGTTCCCCTGCTTCCTCGGCTATTCGCCGAACAAGCATCTGCCGAAGGCGGACGTCGGCATTCTGGTCGACGTCGACGTGCCGTGGTTTCCGGCCGACGTGTCGCACAAGGGCGGCTCGTACTGGGCCCACATCGACATCGACACGCTCAAGTCCGCATCGCCGATGTGGACCTTCCCGGGCAACATCCGCATGCAGGGCGACTCCGGCCGCATCCTGGAGCAACTGCTCGACGAGTTGAAGACGAAGGCGAACCCGAAGTTCCGCGATGCCGCGCAAAAGCGCGTCGAGGCCTTGAGCGCCGAGCGCAACGCCTGGCGCGAGCAGGCCAACAAGCTTGCCGCCAACAAGGGCAAGGCCGGCGAGATCGAGCCGCATTATCTCTTTGCCGAGCTCAACAAGCTTCTCAAGGAGGACGACGTGGTGCTCAACGAGGGCGTCCGCAACGCCGGCGCCTGCCTGTTGCAGCTCAAGCGGCCGAAGCCCAACACCATCGTTCGCTCAGGCGGCGGCGGGCTCGGCTGGTCGGGCGGCATGGCGCTTGGCGTCAAGCTCGCCGAGAAAGACAAGATGGTGGTGCAGGTGGTCGGCGACGGTGGCTTCTATTTCGGCGGCCCCGCCTCGGTGTTCTCGGTCGCGCAGCAGTACAAGCTGCCGATCCTGGTGCTCTTGCTCGACAACACCGGCTGGTCGGCGGTGAAGGAATCGACGCTGCGCGTGTTCCCGCAGGGCGAGGCGAAGGGCTCGAACCAGTTCCAGGCCAACCTGATGCCCAACGCCGAATTCGCCAAGATCGGCGAGGCGTTCGGCGCGTATGGCGAGAAGGTCACCGACCCGGATGACGTGCCGGCCGCGCTCGCGCGCGCAGTGAAAGAGGTGCGCGGCGGACGCGCGGCCATCCTGCACGTGAGGGTGACGAAGCTGTAAGAGCTGGGTTCGTCATGGCCGGGCTTGTCCCGGCCATCCCGATCAGGGACGCACTGTGCCCGCATAAGCGGGATGCGCGGGACAAGCCCGCGCATGACGGTGGAAAGGGAGGTGCCCAATGGTCGCGCTTACGCGCCGGCTCGCCTGCGTCGTAGTGGGCTTCACGATATTGTCGCCACACGCGTTCGCCCAATCCCCCTACCCCAACCGAAACATCGAAATCATCGTGCCCTACGGGCCCGGCGGCTCGACCGACATCGTCGGGCGGATCGTCGCGCAGAAGCTGCAAGAGCGGCTCGGCCAGACCGTCGTGGTGCTCAACCGGCCGGGCGCCAGCGGCACGCTCGGCCTCACCACGGCGATGCGCGCCAGTCCAGACGGCTACACGCTTCTGAACAGCTACACCGCCGAGGCCGTGGTGGTGCCGCAGATCTCGAAGACCCACAAATATTCGGTGGCGGACGACTTCGAGCCGATCGCGATCACCGGCCTGGTTCCGGTGGTGCTGATGGTGTCGCAGAACGTCAAGGCCAATACGCTGCAAGACTTCATCGCCGAGGTGCGCGCCAACCCGGGCAAGTTCACGTTCGGCGGCGGCTACGGCAGCCCGCCGCACGTCATGGGCGCGTGGATGAACCGGCTGCGCGGCCTCAACGTCCAGCACGTCCCGTACCGTGGCGGCGCGCAAGGGATCAACGACGTGGTCGGCGGCCATATCGACATGTTCTACGGAGGCGTCGCCGCCGGAAAGGCCGCGATCGACTCAGGCTCGGTCAAGGCGATCGCGGTGACCGGCGACACGCGCTCCTCGGCGCTGCCCAACATCATGACCTTCAAGGAGGCCGGCGTGCCGGAGTTCGATCTGGCGAGCTGGACCGTGATGCTGGCGCCGAAAGGCACGCCAAAGGAGATCGTCGAGCTGATCCGCCGGGAAACGCTGGCCGCCCTCGCCGATCCCAAGACACGCGAGGCGCTCGCCAAGCAGGGCGTCGAGCCGAGCGGGAACCAGGACGTGCGGGCCTTTCTCAAGAAGGAAACCGGCACGTTCGGCCGCGCGGTGCGCGAGCTCGCTCTCCAGATGGGGGAATAATGCGCCCGCTCCGCTTTCTCCTCAGCGCGCTGCTGCTAATCGCCGCGAGCGCCGCGCAGGCACAGACTTCCGCGCAGGCACAGGCTCCCGCGCAGGCACAGGCTTGGCCGAGCCGGCCGGTCAAGCTGATCGTGCCGACCGGCCCCGGCGCCGCCACCGACGTGATGGCGCGCATGATGAGCGAGAGCGTTTCGCGCGCGCTCGGCCAGCAGCTTGTGGTGGAGAACCTGCCGGGCGCCTCCGGCATCATCGCACACCAGAACGTCGCGCGCGCCACGCCGGACGGCTACACGTTTCTCTTCACCAACACATCCGGCCTCGCCACCAATCCGGTGACGTTCAAGACGTTGCCGTACGATCCGGCCAAGGACTTTACGCCCGTCGCGATGGTGGTGGACTTCGGCCCGCAGATGCTGTCGGTCAACGCCGACGTGCCGGTGAAAAGCGTCGCCGAGCTGATCGCATACGCCAAGGCCAATCCCGACAAGCTGTCCTACGCGGTGGACGTGACGGCGGGCGCAGCGCCGTTTGCCGCGCGGCTCCTCAACAAGCGCGCCAACCTCGGGATGGTCGAGGTGCCGTACAAGTCCGCCGCGCAGATGGCGCAGGACGTGGCGAGCGGCACCGTCCCAGTGCTGATCTCATCGATGGCCGCGGCCAACGCGATGGTGGAAGCCGGCAAGATCCGCCGCCTGGCGCTGACCGCCACCAAGCGATTTGCGGCGCTGCCCGACCTGCCGACCATCAATGAAACGGTGCCTGGCGTGACCATGGACGGCTGGTTCGTCGTCGTGGCGCCCACCGGCACGCCGCCCGACGCAGTGAAGCGGCTGAACGCGGCGATCGGCGAATTCCTCAAAGGCGAGGACATCAAAAAGCGGCTGGCCGGCTTCGGGCTCGGCACCAGCGGCGCCGGCACGCCGGAGTCGACCGGCGACTTCATCCGCCGCGAGCAGGACAGGTGGCGCGCACTGGAGCAGGAGTTGAATATCGAGAAGCAGTAGCCGCTAAAGCCGCCGCTTTCTTGGTTTGAGCGTGAACTTTTTCCGAAAACCGATTGAAGGCGACGCTCGCGGTCGCAAGCCGCGCCAGAGCTTCTTCCAGCGATTCTTCAGGAAAATTCGTCCGGCTGAGCTTGGCTTCCGGCGCGTCGAGAAACTTAAGCTCGAGGTCCAGTGCCATCATCTTCCAGTCTCGGGCGAGAATCAGCCGCGCCCGCTGCATCTGTTCGGTGCGAGCGGTGGACGCCTTCTGCTCGAATTCCGCCGCCCGCTGCCGGTACAAAGCGGCGCGCTCCCGCGACTCCATTTGCACACCCCCCGCCGGGCAGCGTAGTGCGTTTTCTTCACAAAGCGCAATGCAGGTCCTGGCCTGCCAGGCCCCGGTTCTACGTGCAGCACCTGCATTGCATCGCAAACGCCACGCGCTCGTCCGGCGTCAGCTTCTCGTGCTCCGGGTTGCGCTCGGGCGCCGGCGCCGCGGCAAACGGGATCAGCGTCTCCGCAATCGGGTTGTCGTAAGGCAGTCCCTTGGCACGCATCGCATTGCGCTTCGCCTTGGTGGCCGCGGCGTCGATCTCCAGGGTATCGCCCTTGAACACCGCGCCGTAGTTCTCCTCCGCAGACTTCTGGGTGACGTAGCCCGAGCGCACGTCGCGCTCCAGCGCTTCAAGATCGCGCTCCAGCGGTGAGCCGTAGCCGCCACCGCCGCCCGAACGGAGGATGTAGGCGTCACCCGCCTGCAAGGTTTGATTGAGCGCCTTGCCGTTGGGAAAAAGCGTCTCGTCGGTCTTGCCGAAACGGTGCAGCGCGACTCCGTTGCCGAACCCCGACATGCCGCCGAACAGGCCCCACGGCTTGCACTTCACGCGGTCCATCTGCGACGAGAATCCGATCGGATGCAGCGCCTGCACCACCTGCTCGGTGCCGAGGCCGCCGCGGTATCGTCCCGCGCCGCCGGAATCCGGCCGCAGGCAATAGCGCTCGATCAGCAGCGGATACTTCGCCTCGACCTGCTCCGACGGGCCGTTGTGGGTGTCGCCGTCGTTCATCGCGATGGTCGCATTCATGCCGTCGTGGTCGTATCGCGCGCCCCATCCGCCGCCGATTAGCCCGCCGGGATAGAGGTAGAAGCCGTTGTCCTTCGGACGGCGGCCGTGGACGCGGCCGAGCACCAGGTCGGCGTGATGGCCGGCGATCACCTGGTCCGGCAGCGCCGGAGCAAGCGCCTTGAAGATCGTGTCGATCACCGTCATCGGATAGGTCATCCACATCCGCATCGCGGCGGGCTTGGTCGCGCTGATGACGCGGCCGGGCGGCAGCACGATGTCGAGCGCGCGAAACGCGCCGTCGTTGATCGGCAGGTCGAGCGGCGAGGTCAGGCATTTGAATGCCACCTGGCAGCACGAGCGGCCGGCGGTGATGCCGGAGTTGTAGAAGCCTTGCACCTGCGCCGACACCTCGGAAAGGTCGACCGTCATGCGGTCGCCCGCGACCGTGACCTTGACGCGGATCGGCACGCGCTGACCGACGTTGACGCCATCGTCGTCCATGAAGGATTCCGCTTCATAGACGCCGTCGGGAATGTCCCGCATGCGGGCGCGCGCCAGGGCTTCGCTCTGGTCCATGATCGCCTCGATGCCGCCGAGCACGGCGCCGCGACCGTATTTGCGGACCATGTCAAGGAAGCGCCGCTCGCCGGTCTTCACCGCCGCGACCTGGGCCCGGAAGTCGCCCATCGCGCGATCCGGCAGCCGCACGTTGGTCTTGATGATCGAGATCAGCTCTTCGTTCGGCACGCCCTTGCGGTAGATCTTCACGATCGGCATCTGCAGGCCTTCGGAGTAGATGTCGGTCGTGCCCTCCTGCAGCGTGCCGCCGACGTCCGGCCAGTGCGCCATGCAGCACGAGAAGCCGATCAGATCACCCTCGTGGAACACCGGCACCGTGAAGGTCATATGGTTGAGGTGCGAGCCCGTGGTGTAGGCGTCGTTGGTGAGCAGGATGTCGCCGGGCTCGAGAGTGTCCGCGCCGAAATGCTTGAGCTTGGCCTTCACCGTCTCGCTCATGCCGCGGATGAACATCGGCAGGCCGAGACCGATCGACACCGTGTTGCCTTTGGCGTCGAACACGCCGACGGTGAAGTCGAGCGCCTCGTAGATGATCATATTGTAAGCGGTGCGGGTCAGAACGATCTTCATCTCCTCGGTGATGGCGACGAGACCGTTGCGCACGATCTCGGTCACCACCGGGTCGATGCGAACGCCGGATTTGGATGGGGATTGCACGGGCGCGTCCATTGTCAGCTCCTGCGCACTTCGATGATGAGGCCGCCGAACGCGTCGACCTCAAGCATGTCGCCGGGATGCACCACCGTGGTGGAGGCGTGCTCCTCGATCAGCGCCGGGCCTTCGATCCGGTTGCCGGCCTTGAGCGCCGCGCGATCGAACGTCGGCGTATCGACGAAGCCGGCCGAGGCGAAATAGACGGGGCGCGAGCCGCGCCCAGCGCCAGCCTCGGGTTTCGCCGCGCCCTTAACGATCGGCTCGAACGCCGGCTTTTTCATCTCGCCGACAATGGCGCCGCGCAGGCTCACGATCTCGGCTTTTTCGGTCGGCACGGAGAATCCGTAGCGGCTCTGGTGCACCGCGTCGAAGCGGCTCTTGATGCCGTCGCGATCCTGGTTCTTGAACAGCTCGACCGGCAGATCGACGGTCACCGCGTGCTCTTGGAGCACGTAGCGCATGTCGGCGCCGCGCGTGGCGCTGGTGCCTTCAAGCGATTGCCCGCGCGTCACGGTCTCGCGGCCATGCTTCTCCATGTCGGCGAAGATTTCCTCCATCCGGGGGAACGGCGCGTCGGCGAGCGTTGTGAACCAGGTGTTGACGAAATCGCGGCGCAAATCGGCAACCAGCATGCCGTAGGCCGAGAAATGCCCTGGCGCGCGCGGGATCACCACCTTGGCGATGCCGAGCTCGCGCGCCACCGCCGAGGCATGCAGCGGCCCGGCCCCGCCGTAGGCCACCAGCGTAAATTCGGCGGCATCGAGGCCGCGCTCGGTCGTCACCCAGCGCACCACATGCGCCATCTTGGTGGTGGCGATGCGGAGAATCCCCTCAGCCGCCTCGACAGGATCGAGGCCGAGCGGCTTGGCGATCTTGTCGTTGAGCGCCTTTTTTGCCGCTTCGATGTCGAGCCGCATCTCGCCGCCGAGGAAGCGGTCGACGCCCAATCGGCCCAGCACCAGGTTGGCGTCGGTGATCGTCGGCTCGGTGCCGCCGAGCCCATAGCAGACCGGACCGGGCGCGGCGCCGGCGCTCTCTGGTCCCACCCGCAAGGCATTGCCAAGCTCAAGGCGTGCAATCGAGCCGCCGCCGGTGCCGACCTCCTGAATGTCGATCATCGGCATCTGGATCGGCAGGCCGGTCGCGTAGCCGCCGATCAGCGCGCCGCCGGTCATCAGCACGTCGCCCTGATAAATGACTCCGGCCTTGGCGGTGGTGCCGCCCATATCGAAGGCGATCGCGTTCTTCATGCCGATCGAGTCGCACAGCGCCTTGGTGCCGATCACGCCGGCTGCCGGGCCCGACTCCAGCATGCGGATGCAGGAGCGCCGGCCGTCCTCGACGTCGAACAGTCCGCCGGTCGATTGTACGATCAGGAAATTGCCGCCGAAGCCCGCGGTGTCGAGATGCTCCTCCATCTCGGTGAGATAGGTGCGCACGCGCGGGCCGATGTAGGCATTGGCCGCCGCGGTCGAGGTTCGCTCGTACTCGCGATACTCCTGGCTGAGCTCGTGCGACGCAGTGACGAACAGATCGGGAAATTCCTTCTCGACGATCGCCTTGACGCGCTGCTCGTGGACCGGGTTGCGGTACGAATGCAGAAACAGGATCGCGATCGCCTCGGCGCCCTGCGCCACCGCCTGCGCAACCACCGCTTGGACTTGTTCCTCATCAAGCTGGATCAGCACGGAGCCCTGCGCGTCGATCCGCTCCGTGATCTCGAAGCGCATGTCGCGGCCGATCAGAGGCGTGTGCTTGTGGAAACCAAGGTTATACGCCTCCGGCCGGTTGACACGGCCGATCTCGTAGATGTCGCGGAAGCCCTGCGTGGTGAGCAGCGCACAGCGCGCGCCGCTCCTTTCCAGGATGGTGTTGATCGCAACCGTGGTGCCGTGCAGGAACAAGCGTGCGGCGGCAAATTCCGTCCCGGCCTTGCCCACGCCGTTCTCGATGCCGCTGACCAGCCGCTCCGGCGTGGTCAGCGTCTTGCCGAGCCGCAGCTCGCCGGTCTTCTCGTCGAAAGCCGCCACGTCGGTGAAGGTGCCGCCGACGTCGGCGGACAGGCGGATGTTGGCATTGCTACGCACGGGGGCATTCACTGACAGAATCTCCAAATTCCAATCCGTCATCCTGAGGTGCGAGCCATAAGCGCGTTAACGCGCGTCTTCGACGCGCTATGGCGAGCCGCGAAGGATGGACGGCCGCGATGTTGCAACAGCCGGGCCGATTCATCCTTCGAGGGCCGGCTTCGCCGGCCACCTCAGGATGACGGAATTGGAGAACAACGGGTAGCAGCCCCATCACGGATTCATCAAGGCTTCGGACGGCATATCGGTGATGAACGAGTGCGCCGGCGCGTGCGCGATGAACAGTGGCAATCTGGCGTTCTCCGCGGCGCTCTGCGGGGTGACGCCGCAGGCCCAGAACACTGGCACGATATCCTTCGGTGTCGGCGGCACCGGCGGGCCGAACAGCGGCGCCTTAAGGTCGGCACCGATCGCCGCCGGATCGCCGATATGGATCGGCGCGCCGTGGTTGAAGGGGAAGCGCGATGTCACCTGCGTAGCGATCAGCGCCTGCTGCGCGGTGAGCCAGCGCATGGTGACGATCAGATCGCCGCGGAACGGGCCGGCCGGCTCGGTCGGCAAGCTGGTGCGCAGCACCCAGCGATCCTTGTGGGTCGGCACGCCGGCGCGCTCCAGCGGGCCGTCGATGGTGATGCCGGAGCCGATCAGGAACGCCACCAGGTCGTCGCGCCACAATTCGCGGATGTCGGTACGGTCGTCGAGGCGCACGCCGTCCCGATAGATCGCGTAACGCGCGCAGTCGGTGCGCAAGTCGGCGCCCGGCGCGAGCTTCTTCGGCTCCGGGGTGCCGGGATCGGTGACTTCCAGCACCGGACAGGAACGCTGGTTGCGCTGGCAGTAGAGCAGGAAGTCGAACGCATACTGCTTCGGCAGGATCGCGAGATTGCACTGCACGAAGCCGTGCGCGAGCCCCCGGCTGGTCCCGGTGGTGCGGCCCTCGCGGATCTCCTTTCGGACACGCTGGCTTTCGAGCATGTCGCTCATCAATAGCAGTCGTCGGGACCGTCGATGTACGGGAATGCGCTGAGCACGTGCGGCGGCCGGATCGACGGCGCCGGGCGCACATAGGACGGATTGAGCTCGCTGAGCGTGTTGACGCCCGACAGACCCATCGCGCGCTCCAGCTCGTCGTGCAGCAATTCGAGCACGCGCAGCACGCCGTCGCGACCGGCCGCGGCGAGGCCGAAGCCGTAGAGCCGCCCGACCGCCACAGCGTCAGCACCGAGCGCCAGCGCCTTCAGCACGTCGGTGCCGCGGCAGAACCCGCCGTCGACGATGATCTCGGCGCGGCCTGCCGTCGCCGCGACGATCTCCGGCAGCACGTCGATCGAGCCCGCCCCGTGATCGAGCTGGCGGCCACCGTGGTTCGACACATAGATGACGTCGACGCCATGCTCGACCGCGATATGCGCGTCCTCCGCGGTGGCGATACCCTTCACGATCAGCGGCAGCTTGTATTTCGCCTTCAGCTTGTCGAACTGCTTCCAGTCGAGCCCTTTTTGGTAGCGCGCGGCGTCGGGCTCGCGCGCCGAGGCGGCGTGATAGCGCTTGGAGATGTCTCGCTCACGGCGGCTGTAATGATGCGTGTCCACGGTGAGGCAGAGCGCACCGAAACCGGCGCCGACCGCGCGGTCGAAGAAATTCTCGACCCAGGCGTGATCACCGCGCACGTAAAGCTGAAAAATCTTGAGCGCGTTCGGCTGGACCTTGCCGGTCTCTTCGATCGTGGGGTTCGCAACCGAACTCTGGAACATGGCGCAGCCGAAGGTGCCGGCGGCGTCCGCCACCGCGGCGCAGGCCTGCTTGTCGAACCGTTCGATGCTGCCGATCGGCGCCAGTGCCACCGGCATCTTCAGGGTACGGCCGAGGAACTTGCCGCTGGTGTCGGTGCCGTTCACGTCGCGCAGGATGCGCGGGCGCAGCGCAAGCGAGTCGATCGCCAGCCGGTTGCGGCGCACCGTGGTCTCGGTTTCGGCGCCGCCGATCAGGTAGTCCCATACGTTGCGGTCGAGCTTGGCGCGGGCCGCCGCCACAATTTCATGCAAATTCTGAAAGCGATCCCGAACCTGGTCCATGTCCCACCCCTGAATGCGGCGCACACCGTGCATCATGGTGTGCGGACCGACAAGCGGCCTTCATGCAAAGCGGCTATTTGAGCGGCGCCTGGTGGCCATCGAGCCCGGTGCCGCTGGTCAGATGGCCAAACAACTTTGCCAACTTGTGGCGGTCTGCCTCCGGCAGCGGCGGCTTGAGCAGCGACGCGACGTTGCTTTTCAGGTGCCCGGCGTCGCCGGTGCCGAACAGCACGATGTCGACGCCCGGCTCATGGCGCGCGTAGCGGTAGGCCGCCTCGGTGATGTTGGCGGCGCCGCCCTCGTGAATCAGGAAGCCGAGCGGATCGGCGGTTTCGCCGAGCGACTTGTCGACCAATCCCTTCGCGGCAAGCTCCTTCATCTCCCGCGCGATGCGCGGCGGATCGGCAAAGATGCTGCGCACCGCGAACATCAGCAGCGTGCCGATGCCCTTTTGCCGGGTGACCGGGAACACGTTCTGGCGGGCGCCCTGGTGCATCATGTGGAAGCCCACCATGAAGACCTCCCAGACGTCATCCTTCACGGCGAGCTTGAGCATCTCGTTGGTGTGATCCTCGATCGGGTTCTCGGTGATGCCGAGGTGCCCGATCTTGCCCTTGGCCTTCTGCTCCAGCAGCGCGGGGACGATCTTCTCAATCGCGTGCTGGTACTCGTGCGCGTACACGCCGTGCAGATTGAACACGTCGATGGAGTCGGCGCCCATCAGGCGCAACGAGTTGTCCAGGCTGGCGACCACCTTCTCAGGCGTCCACCACTCGCCGCCGCGATGCACGAATGCCTTGGTGGCGATCACGACCGACTGGCGGGGAATCGACTTGAGCGCCTTTCCGACCACGCCCTCGGTGCCGTAGGCCGGGGCGGTGTCGATGAAGTTGATGCCGAGGTCCACGGCTTGGTGGACGAGCCTGGCGCATTCATCCTCGGATTTGCCGGCCTTCATGCCCAGCCGGCTGAAACCGCCGGTGCCCAGGCCGGCCACGCTGACCTTGAGGCCGGTCCTGCCCAACGTTGTGTATTCCATACCGCGCTTTCTATAAGACCTGCTGCAGGCCGGCCGCCCTTGACCAATGGACATGGTCCTCCCATTTGGTGGCCGGCCAAATCAAGGGGATTGTTGCCTGCCATGACCACCGCCGATGTGAGCCATTCCGAAAGCCGTGCCTTCGAGGCCGACGTCGCCAAATTGCTGCACATGATGGTGCATTCGGTCTATTCCGACCGGGACGTCTTCCTGCGCGAGCTGATTTCCAACGCGGCCGACGCCTGCGAGAAGCTCCGCTACGAGGCAATCGCCCACCCGTCCTGGCTGGGCGAGGATCCCAAGCTGCGCATCACCATCGCGATCGACGCCGACAAGAAGCAGATCGCGGTGGAGGACAACGGCATCGGGATGAACCGCGACGAAATGGTCGAGGCGCTGGGCACCATCGCCCGCTCCGGCACCAAGGCGTTCGTGGAACGGGTCGAAGCCGCGCAAGGCGGCGACGGCGCAACGCTGATCGGCCAGTTCGGCGTCGGCTTCTATTCATCCTTCATGGTCGCCGACCGGGTCGATGTGCTGTCCCGCCGCGGCGGAGCGGACGATGCGTGGCTGTGGTCGTCCGACGGCAAAGGGACGTTCTCCATCATGCCGGTGCCCATGGATGCGGCTCCCGCGCGCGGCACTCGCGTGGTGCTGAACCTGATGGACAGCGCCAAGGACTATGCCGAGCGCTTCAAGCTGCAGCGGATCATCAAGGAGCAGTCCGGCCACGTCCCGGTGCCGATTTCCATCGTCGACACGCCGGGCGCCGAGCCTGCCGAAGTCGCCGACGGCGCCGCGCTGTGGACCAAGTCGCGCTCCGAGGTCAAGCCCGAGGAATACACCGACTTCTATCGCAGCGTGGCCGGCCAGTTCGACGAGCCGGCGCTCACCATCCATTACCGCGCGGAAGGACGGCAGGAATACTCGGTGCTCGCGTTCGTCCCGGGCATGCCGCCGTTCGATCTGTTCGATGCCAACCGCAAGGGACGCATCAAGCTCTACGTCAAGCGGGTGTTCATCACCGACGAGACCGAGATCCTGCCGCGCTACCTGCGGTTCGTGCGCGGCATCGTCGATTCGTCCGACCTGCCGCTGAACATCTCGCGCGAGATGCTGCAAGACAGCCCGATCCTCACCGCGATCAAGAAGGGCGTCGCCAGCCGCGTCGTCGGCGAGCTGGAGCGCGTTGCCGAGAAGGAACCGGAGCTTTACACCAAGATCTGGGACAACTTCGGCGGCGTCTTGAAGGAAGGGCTTTACGAGGATTTGGAGCGCCGTGACACGCTGCTCGCGCTGTCGCGATTCAAGACCACCACGTCCGGCGGCGCGTGGCGCAGCCTGAAAGACTATGCCGGATCGCTGAAGGAGAACCAGACCGCGATCTATTATCTGACCGGCGACGACATCGCCCGGCTGGAAGCCTCGCCGCATCTCGAGGGCTTCCGTGCCCGCGGCGTCGAGGTGCTGCTGCTGGCCGAGCCGATCGACAATTTCTGGGTCACCATGTCGCCTTCGTTCGAGGGCAAGCCGTTCAAGTCGGCCAGCCAGGGCGCGGCGGACCTGGCATTGATCCCGCGCAGCGATGCCAAGGACGAGCCGAAGGCGGAGACGGACGCCGCCACCACGGACTTCATCGCCTTCGTGAAGGCAACGCTCGGCGGCGCGGTGCAGGACGTGCGCGCGTCGGACCGGCTGACCGACAGCGCGGTCTGCCTGGTGGCACCAGAGACCGGCATCGACCGCCAGCTTGAGAAGATATTGGCGGGCGCGGGCCGGCTGAAAGCGGCCGTGGTGCCGATCCTCGAGATCAACCCGAGCCACGCGTTGATCGCATCTCTCGCCAAGCTCGGCGACGACGAGAAGGCTCTGAAGGAAGACGCCGCGCACCTGCTGTTCGACGAAGCGCGGGTGCTGGACGGCGAGCGCCCCGCCGACCCGCGCGCGTTCGCGGAACGGCTGGCGCGCGTGCTGGGACGGCTGACGCGCAAGGACGCGTAAACTCACGCCCCCTTTTGAATCGCGCTCCACACCCGCTCCGGCGTGTACGGCATCTCAAGGTGCTTCACGTTTGCCGCCTTGAGGGCGTCCATCACCGCGTTGGCGAGCGCGGGCACCGAGCCGGTCGCACCCGCCTCGCCCGCGCCCTTGGCGCCAAGCGGGTTGGCCGGCGACGGCACTCCGCAGTCGATCAGCGTGATCGGCGTGAGGTGATGCGCGCGGGGCATGAAGTAATCCATGAACGTGCCGGACAGGAGCTGCCCGGTGTCCGGGTCGTAGGCGATGCGCTCGCCCAGCACCTGGCCGATGCCCTGCATCAGCCCACCGTGTAGTTGCCCCTCGACGATGGCGTGGTTGATGACGTTGCCGCAGTCGTCGGCGGCGATGTAGTTCACGATCTGCACATGGCCGGTGTCGGGATCGATCTCGACCTCGGCGATGTGCGCGCCGCTCGGGAACGCCGCGGCGGTGTCGAGCGTCACGTTGGTGTCGAGCGGATGCGTCGGCTGGTTCCATTTCTTCTCGATCAAGGTGCGGATGTTGATCGACAGGTCGGTGCCGGCCACCTTGTAGACGCCGTTCTCGAACGTCACGTCGTTCGGCGAGACTTCGAGCTCGCCGGCCGCCAGCGCCTTGCCCTTCTCGACGATCGCCTTGGCGCCGTTCATCAGTGCGCCGCCGTGGCTGATCAGCGAGCGCGAGCCGAACGAGCCGGTGCCCATGAGCTTGAGCGCCGAATTGTCGTTGAACCGAAGCTCGATCTGGTCCTCGGGCATGCCCAGGACTCGTGACACCACCTCCGGCAGAACCGTCTCGAGCCCCTGCCCCATCGGACCGGCGTTGGAATACATCGCCAGCTTGCCGTCCGGCTCGATGCGGATCTCGATCTGCTCCTTGCCGACCGCGCCGGACGGCTCGAGGAACATCGCAAGCCCGATGCCGCGGAGCTGCCCGCTCTTCTTCGCCGCCTTGCGGCGCGCCTTGAAGCCGTCCCAGTCGGCGGCCTCAAGCGCCTTGTCGAGCAGCCGCGCCGGATCGCCGCTGTCATAGGTGTGGCCGGTCAGCGTCTTCATCGGGAACGCGGTCTTGGACAGGATGTTGCGCCGGCGTAGCCGCACCGGATCGATACCGAGCGTCGCCGCCGCCGCCTCGACGAGGCGCTCCCAGAGATACGCGACGTTGGGGCGGCCGGCGCCGCGGTAGGCGGTGATCGGCGTGGTGTTGGTGAACACCAGCCGGTGGCGGCCGTAGAACGCCGGCACCTTGTAGAGGCTGGTGGCGGAGCTGGTGGGCGCCGCGACGGTGTTGATCAGCGCGCCGGCGCCCGAGCAATAGGCGCCCATGTTGACCAGCCACTCGACGCGCAGGCCGAGGAACTTGCCCTTGTCGTCGATCGCCAGCTCGCCCTTGAGGTCCGCGCCGCGCGCGTGATGATCGCCGGAGATCGTCTCCGAGCGCGTGCCGGTCCAGCGCACCGCCTTGCCGGTGCGCTTCGCCGCCAGCAGAACCGCGAGGAACTCCGGGTAGATTTCATTGCGCACGCCGAAGCCGCCGCCGACGTCGTTGGAGTGGACGCGGAACTTGGCCGCGTCGAGGCCGGTGATCGAAGCGAGCGCGGCCCTGATGTCCGAGATGCCCTGGGTCGGGCAGTACAGATCGTACATGTCCGTCGCAGCGTCGTAGCGCGCCAGACAGGACTTCGGCTCCATCGGGTTGCCGGCGATGCGCTGCGCGGTGACGCCGACGCGGATGACGTGCGCCGCCTTGGCAAACGCCTGCTCCGCGCCGGCGCTGTTGCCGTACTCGTACTCGAAGCTCAGGTTGTCAGGCATCTCCTCGTGCACGCGGGGCGCCGACGCCTTCAGCGCCTCGCTCGCATCCACCACGACTGGCAGGTCCTCGTATTCGATCTCGATGGTCTCGGCCGCATCCTGCGCGAGGTGCTCGGTCTCCGCGATGACGACCGCCACCGGCTCCCCGACGAAGCGCACGCGCTCGTGCGCCAGGGCCGGACGGAACGGGATCCGCACCGAGCTGCCGCCGACGCCCTTGAAGAACGACAGCACCGGCGGGGTCTTCCAGCCGGTCACGACGATGTCGGCGCCGGTGATGACGTCCAGCACGCCCTTGCTCTTGCGCGCCTGCGCGGTGTCGATTCGCACGATCCGGGCGTGCGCGCGGTCGGCGCGCAGGAAATGCGCCGCGACCTGTCCGTTGAGATGATGATCGGTGGTGTAACGGCCTTGGCCGGTGACGAGCCGCCGATCTTCCCGGCGGCCCCTGAACTGATGCTCTGTCAATTTCGGATTCCCAATTGGTTTAGTGATGAGGACGGTAGAATAGCAACTATTCAGCCTTCGTCTCCGTCATTCCGGGGGCCGATTCGCGTCGCCGCCGCATTCTCCGCTGTCGTCCCCGCGAAGGCGGGGACCCATCGCGCAACAACTTCGATTGGCGGGTATGGGTCCCCGCCTTCGCGGGGGCGACAGTGATATGTGTCGCACCATCGTGCGCTCCTTATCTTCCAGACATGGGGGACTGCTTGCGGCCTTCTTCGCGGAGGCCTTCCAATTTTCCCCTCTCGACCGATGCGTGAAGCGACATGCGGGCCGTCGAGCGTTGCGGGAAATTTACAAGTCGCCACTTGGCAAAAGGAACCTTATGCGAGGCAGTTGATTAAGGTGCTGTTACTTGTAGCGAGTTAGAAAATGTTTCGAGTATTTTTCGGCGCCCTGATTGCGGTAAGCACCATTACCGTTGGCCAAGCGAATGTTTTAGTTACGATCGACAAGTCCAGCCAACAAATGACCGTGGCGGTGGATGGCAAAGAGAGATGGGCTTGGCCAGTGTCCACTGGACGTGGCGGTTACGCCACTCCTTCCGGCAGCTTCCCTCCGTTCAGGCTAGAGAAGGATCACTTTTCGGAGGAATGGGACGAGGCTCCAATGCCTCATTCGATCTTTTTCACCACGAAGGGTCATGCCATTCACGGAACGTTCGACAAGCGACGGCTCGGCTCGCCGGCGTCCCATGGCTGCGTACGCTTGGCGCCTGAAAATGCAGCCAAGCTTTTCGCACTGGTAAAGGATCGGGGTCTCGCCAACACAAAGGTGGTGGTCGCCAACAGCGAATCTCGGCGGCCTAAAGCGAAACCCGTTCAGCCAATCGATCAGCCGCCTGCGCAGCCACTCCCGGACGTCTTTTACGTCACGCCGCCCCAAGGCCGTTCGAATACACGATTGATCCGTGTGGCCCCGATCGCCACCACGGATAAGCTCGTTGGCCTTCGCCTTCAGGCGGATCGCTTTCGCTTACCTGCGATTTTTGTGATTTTGGTGGCTGCCAACCGATCAAACTGAGTTGCGAGCGTCATCCAGCTCCGAGCCATCGCCCGTAGAATGTCACTCCGCTCTTCGATGGAAGTTTTAGTCGCAAGCGCCATGCATTCAACGGCCCGCTTACGGGCTGAGTCCCCATCCTTCACCATTTACCCCCCAGCGCTTTTTTTAGCGAAACAAATCCCGTCCTAGCGGACACCGACTTCTGCTTTGCCCATCAATTGATTCAGCAGCATCTGCAACCGACTTGGGGTCGGGCTGACGCCGTGAATGAGAAATAACGCTGCAGCCTCAGTCCAACGGCGGCTTGTTCGTTTGGAAGGACATCGCCAGCTTTCCGCTGCGAGGGCACATCAGCCATTTCAAACTGTGCCGCCTCGGTCGCCTTCATGGCCGGGGTTGGAGCTTCAAAACGTCGCTCATCGCCGCCAGCGCGCCGCTCCACAACGTAGGAACCTAGCGGGGAATACACCTGGGTGTTGCTTTGCGTGAACATGTCGGCCTCCGAAATTCGTAGGCTAACTGTGCTCCCACCCTGGGGTAATGAATGTGCTGCCCATCACAAAAGAGCGCTTTGGCCGACAACTCGCCTCAGTAATAGCGGGGCTGCGGCCTGCGTCGCGACACCGGGTTCTGGCCCTGCTGGTTGAGGGTTGGCCCGGTGTAAAACGGGTTCGGCGCACAGTAGCCGCCGACCCCAGCTACCGTGGCGCGGCACTGTTCGATCGTCATGAAGTAGCAGTTGCTGGATCCGCCGAGGCCGCCGCCGGTGTATTCCGCGCACCACGGATACGGATCGGCTTTCACGGGGTCTGTTAGCGCCACCGTGAGCAGCAACAGGATCGTGCCGAATGCAATCTGCATCGTAACCTCCATCAGTAAGCCGCATTCGCTCAGCTTCGGACCGTCAGCAATATTTCATTCCAACTCATCGAAGGGCGAGCTGGACAGCGACACGCCGAATGACAACTTCAGTTCGCAAATTTGCGCGTAGGCTATTTGCTGACCATGTGGCGCATTGCTGAAGTTGGAGCGGCCTGCGCCGCCGGAGAAATGACGAACGTCAACCACGCATTCCAACCTTCAGGCCGGTGTTCGGCGCCAAATTCCTTGTAACCCTTGAGATTTACATAGCCCTGGTGGCTGGTTCCGAGCGGGAAGATGAAGCCCACTTGCGGCCCGACTCCGAACACGCGCGACTTGAAATCGCCAACTCTGCCGCCGCTGTCGCCTGTGAGCTGCTGGTAGGCGTAACCAACCAGCCCAACCATCACCTGCTTGCTAAGGAATTGCGAGGCGCCCATATCGAGATGGAAGTCGACGCCATTGCGATAGTCGGTGTCTGGATTCTTGAAATTGTAGGTGAGGCCACCCACCGCGGAAAATTCATGCCCGGTTTGCGGATTGAAATAGGTGTAACCCGCGCCACCGTCGATCGCTGCGTGACCGATGCCAAGATTGGCCAGACGCTGCGGTTCGTATGCGCCCACCGGGATATCGCCGGTGATGTAGGTCATGACGTTGTGCACACCAAAGTTCCACCGAAGCGAAGCTTGCGGAATGAGATCGGCAAAGCCTGTCACCGCTTCTGTGACGTCGCCGCCCCGGGTGAACCCAATCGGCCCAATTGCTGCCGCCAAAGCTGCGTCTACTCCAACCTTGTTATGGCCGCCGGCGACGATCATTGAGACCGAAGCCTGGCCGCCCAGAACAGGTGTCGCGAAAACATAAGTCGGAATCACGAAGCCAAGGTTCGCGTCGGCCTTGAGGTTTGCGCTTAATGC
>Ga0190271_10000267_pt1 | contig 25905 bp, 23 predicted proteins | sample Popmic356T_FD_133747 | JGI IMG/M metagenome (GOLD analysis project Ga0190271, IMG submission 133747) | Populus adjacent soil microbial communities from riparian zone of Weber River, Utah, USA - 356 T | ecosystem: Environmental > Terrestrial > Soil > Riparian zone | place: USA: Utah | collected...
CGACCGCCAGGTCGCCCAGATCGAGCACTTCTCCGGGGCCAAGAAGGGGCTGCAGCGGCTGGGGAGCTGGGTGGTGCGGCGACTCTCGGGGACCGAGGTCACCGACGCCACCTCCGGCTTCCGCGCCTACAACCGCGAGGCGGCGCTGCAGCTGCTGGTCGTCGACAACTTCACCTACACCCTGGAGAGCCTGATCCAGGCCGGCAAGGAGCTGGTCGCGGTCGACCAGGTGACGATCCGGACCAACCCGCAGACCCGCGAGTCGCGCCTGTTCGCCTCGACCGGCGCCTACGTGCGTCGCAACGCGCCCGCGATCCTCCGCATCTACGCCCGCTACGAGCCGCTGCGCGTCTTCGCCACCGCGGCGGCGGTGCTGCTGGCCCTGGCCTTCGCCGCCTGGCTGCCGTTCCTGATCGACTGGATCTTCAACGGCGACAACAGCGGCCACATCCAGTCGCTGATCCTCGGCGCCGTGCTCTTCATCGCCGCCGTGCAGATGTTCGCCCTCGGCGTGATCGGCGACCTGCTGGCCGGTCAGCGGGCGATGACCCAGCGCGTCTTCGAGCGGGTGCGGCGGGTCGAGCTGGCGCTCGGCGTGCCCCCCTCCCACTACGAGCCCGGCAAGCAGGAGGACTAGTGGCCCGGTTCGGCAAGCGCGGCTCGGCCCCGGCCGAGGGCGCCGGGGCGGGCGCGGTCGCCAGCACCACCGACTACGGCAAGACCGCCAGCTTCCTGGCGGTCGGGGTCGGCCTCACCGGGGTGATCACCTACGCCTACTTCCTGATCGCCTCGCACACTCTCTCCAAGCCCGACTACGGGCAGATCACCGTGCTCTGGTCGGCGGTCTTCATCACGATCTCGACCCTCTACCGGCCGATCGAACAGCTGCTCTCGCGGCACATCTCCGAGCGCCGGGTCAAGGGCGAACCGCTCGGCCAGCCGATGCGGGTCGCGGCGACGATCCAGCTCGGCCTCTCGCTGCTCTTCACGGTCCTGGCCCTGGCCCTGCGCGGCCCGATCGAAAACAGCCTGCTCGAGGGCAACGAAGCCCTCTACTGGGTCTTCTTCTCCTCGGTCCTCTTCTACGCGGCCAGCTACTTCGCCCGCGGCTTCCTCGCCGGCGCCCAGCGCTTCGGGCTGTTCGTCGCCCTGATCCTCTCCGAATCCTGCTTCCGGACGATCTTCGCGGTGATGGTCGCGATCGGGATCCTCAGCGGCCAGTCGGCGGTCGCGATCGGGATTACCGCGGCACCGGCGCTGAGCCTGCTGGTGGTGCCGTTCGCCTTCGCGCGGCGGGCGCAGCGGGAGAAAGAGGCGGCGGAAGACCGAGCCGCTGAGACGGCCCAGGCGACCCCCGGCGCGGCCGGATGCGAAGCGGAGGACGCCCCGGCCGAGGACTTCTCGCTCGCCCACGGCGGTGGCTTCGCGGCGGCGGTGCTGGTGATCATGTTCAGCGAACAGGTCTTCCTCAACGCCGGGCCGCTGATCACCCGCGGCATGCAGGGCGCCGCCGCGGCCGGGTTCATCTTCAACGTGCTGATGCTGGCCCGGGCGCCCCTGCAGCTCTTCCAGTCGGTCTCGACCAGCATCCTCCCCCACCTCACCACCCTGCACCACAGCAACGAGGCGGGCGCGGCACGCGAGTTCCAGCGCACCGTGCGGATGGTGCTGCTGGGGATCTCGGCCTTCACGCTGCTGGTCGTCGTCGTCGTCCTGATCGCCGGCCCGCAGCTGATGCAGCTCGCCTTCAGCGACAAGTTCAGCTACGACCGGGCGGGGCTGCTGCTGGTCTCGGTCGGGATGGGCCTCTACCTCGCCTCGGTGACCGTCAACCAGGCCTGCATCGCCCAGGGCCAGGTGCGGCGCGCGGCGCTGCGCTGGTTCGCCTGCGCGAGCCTCTTCGTCGCCTGGAACTTCGTGCCGCTGGTCGACGACGAGTTCCTCCGCGTCGAGATCGGCTTCCTGCTCGCCGCCGGTGTCCTCTTCGCGCTGCTCTACCTCGTCTATCGCCGCCCCCGCGAGCGGGCCGAGGACGTGCCCGAGCCCGGCTCCGGCGAGGAGCTCGAGGTGCAGATGGGCATGTTGGACGAGAACGTCTAAGACGGGGTTCATTAGGGTCCGCCGATGAGCGGCCACGACGCAGAGTTGATCCTCATCGCCGGGGCGCTGCTCGCCGCCGGCATCCTCGGCGCCCTGCTCGCCGACCGGGTGCGGGTGCCCGGCCTGCTGCTCTTCCTGATCCTGGGAATGCTGGCCGGCTCCGAAGGCGTCGGCGGCATCGACTTCTCCAACACGGAGCTGGCACGGACGCTGGGAACGATCGCGCTGGTCCTGATCCTCTTCGAGGGCGGCCTCACCTCGGGCTGGAAGGAGATCCGGCCGGTGCTGGGGACGGCCGCCTCGCTGGCCACGATCGGAACGATCCTGACCGCGGTCATCGCCGGCTACTCGGCCCAGCTGATCTTCGGCTTCGACACCCTGGAAGCGATGATCGTCGGCGCCGCGATCGCCGCCACCGACTCGGCGGCGATCTTCGCGGTGCTGCGCCGCTCGACGCTCAACAAGCGGCTGGCGCGCTCGCTCGAGGGCGAGTCGGGGATGAACGACCCGGTGGCGCTGCTGCTGGTGATCGGCTTCATCGAATGGATCCAGGTGCCCGGCTTCGGCCCCGCCGATATGGCCGGGATGCTGGTCGTGAAACTGGCGGTCGGGATCGCGATCGGCGTCGTCCTCGGGCGGCTCGCGGCGGCGGCCCTGAACGCGGCGCGGATGCCGACCGACGGGATCTACCCGGTGGCGACGGTGGCGATCGCGGCCCTCGCCTACGGCCTCGCAGAGGCCGCCCACGGCTCCGGCCTGCTCGCCACCTACCTGACCGCGCTGGTGCTGGGCTCGGCCAACATCCCGGCCCGGCGCACCGTCGTCGCCTTCCACGAGGGGCTCGGCTGGGTCGCCCAGATCGCCCTCTTCATCCTCCTCGGCCTGCTCGTCTACCCGAGCCAGCTCGACGAGGTTGCCCTGAAGGGACTGGCGCTGTCGGCGGTGCTGATCCTCGTCGCCCGCCCGATTGCGACCTTCGTGGCGACCGCCTTCTCGCCGCTGCGCCACCGCGAGCGCCTGATGCTCGGCTGGGCGGGCCTGCGCGGGGCGACGCCGATCTGGCTCGCCACCTTCCCGGTCGTCGCCGGCATCGCCGGCGGCGAGGAAGAGTTCGCGATCGTCTTCTTCGTCGTCGTCACCTCGACCCTGGTCCAGGGAGCCAGCTTCGAGCCGCTGGCGACGCGATTGGGCCTGACCACCGACGAGCCGGCGCTGCCACGGCGGCTGCTCGAGTCGGGCCGGATCCGCCGCATGGGCGGCGACGTGATCGCCTACCGCCTTCCTCCCGGCGCCGCCGCGGCCGGGCACCGGGTGCGCGACCTCGACCTGCCGCGCGAGGCCCTGGTCAACGTGATCGTCCGCGGCGGCGAGGCGGTGCCGCCACGCGGCTCGACCGAACTGCGGGAGGGCGACGAGCTGCACATCCTCGTCCGCAGCGAGCTCCGCGAGGAGGTCGAGGCGATGACCCATAAATGGACGATGGGACCGATCGGCCGCCCGACGCCGCCGCCCCTGCCCCGCCGCGGCGCCAGCCAGGTCTTCTCGGTGCGACCGCTGCGGGACGGCATCGAGGCCAAGAACCTGGAAGAGATCGACGGGATCCCCGTCCACGCGATCCTGCGCAGCCGCCGCGAGACCGGAGCGCTGATGGTCGCGCTCGCCGACGGTCGCTACGCGGTCAGCGGCGGCGGGGTCCTGGCAATCGGCGGACGGCGCGCCCTGGCGGACTGGTGCGAGCGCCGGGCGGAACGCCCCTCAGTCGACGATGCCGAGCGCGCTTGGTGGCAGGAGGTCACGGGCGCCCTGATCGCCCGCGGCCACGCTTAGACGGCGCTGGCGGCCGCGGCGATCGCCGTGTAGGCGGCGGCCGGGTCCGAAGCACCGAAGACCGCCGAGCCGGCGACGAAGAGACTGGCGCCGGCGCTGGCGACGGCGGCGGCGGTGGCGGTGTCGACGCCGCCGTCGACCTCGATCCGGGCCTCGCCGACCAGGGGTTTCAGGCGGGCGACCTTGTCGGGGGACGACTCGATGAAAGCCTGACCTCCCCAGCCGGGGTTGACGGTCATGCAGAGGACGAGGTCGGCGAGGCCGCGCAGCTCCGAGACCGCCTCGACCGGGGTGCCGGGGTTGATCGCGACGCCGGCGCAGCAGCCCAGCTCGCGGATCGCGGCGAGGGTGCGGTTGGCGTGCGGGGTCGCCTCGGCGTGAAAGGTGATCGAGTCGGCCCCGGCCTCGGCGAAGGCCTCGATGTGCCGGTCCGGCTCGGCGATCATCAGGTGCACGTCGAGGGCCCCGCCGGCCTCGTGGACCTGGTCGGCGATCGAGCCGGCGACGGCGGGACCGATCGTGATCGGCGGCACGAAATGCCCGTCCATGATGTCGACGTGGATGACCCGCGCGCCGGCGTCCATCACCTCTTCGACCTGGGCGCCGAGGCGCGCGAAGTCGGCCGAGAGGATCGAAGGCGCAACCCTCGGCGCCTCCATCAGTTCGCGCATCCGCTGGCTCACGGGCGAGACCCTACTGAGCGCCTGCGGGACGCGCTCAGGCCGCTTTCAGCATCGAGTCCCCGCACGACTGGCACTGCAGGTCCTCCGTCTGGCTCATCCGCGCGATCGTGCCGTGTTCGCCGCAGTTCGGGCACTGGGAGACGAGTTCGAAGCGGCTCAGGCAGTTGACGCAGCGCAGCCGGCCCGGCAGCTGGGTCGGGCGCAGCCAGGGCTCGTTGCAGTTGGGACAGCGGGCCCGATTGAGGACGCTGCTGCCGCTGCTGCCGGGGTCGGGCAATTCGTTCATCGTCTAATCATTGCGTTTCAAGCGGCTGACGAAGAATCCGGTGGTGCGATCGCGGTCCGGGCGCAGCTGCAGGCAGCGCGGCTCGACGGCTGAGATCAGGGCCGGAGCGCGGGTCCCGAGATCCTCCAATTCGAGCGGCGGCGCCTGGCCCGCCGCGGCGGCGGCGAGCAGCGCCGCGACCTGGTCCTCGTTCTCGCGACGGGAGATCGTGCAGGTCGAGTAGACGAGAACACCACCCGGTTTGAGCATCCGCGCCGCCGCCAGCAGGGCGCGGTGCTGGACGTCGGCGAGCCGCTCGATCGCCCGTGGCGACTTGCGCCAGCGCGCGTCCGGTCGCGAGGCGAGGGTGCCGAGGTCCGAGCAGGGGGCGTCGAGGAGGATCCGGTCGAAGACGGGCTCGAGGGCCAGCTCGGTGGCGTCGGCCTCGATCACGGTGACGCTGCGCAGGCCCAGCCGCCGCGCCTGCGCTGCCACTTCGCCGGCCCGCTCGGGGTCGAGCTCGATCGAGATCACCTCGCCGCGATCGCCGGTCTGGGCGACTATCTGGCCGGTCTTGATCCCCGGCCCGGCGCAGAGGTCGAGCAGGTGATCGCCGGGTTGGGGGTCGAGAACCTCGACCGCGGCCGCGGAGCCGAGGCTCTGCGGCGTCAGCTCCCCGGCCTCGATCATCGCGGGCACCGTCTCCCCCATGCGGCCGCGAAGGACCAGCATCCCCGGCGCTTCCAGCGGCCAGCCACCGCCGGCCGCCTCCGCATCCACCCCAGCCTCCCGCAACTTCGCCAGCGTCGCCTCGCAGTCGCCGCTCGCTCGTAGCGCCACCTCGGCCGGCTCGTTGCAGGCCGCAAGGAGCGTCTGTGCCGCCTCGGGGCCCAGCTCCCGCCACCACTGCTCGACCAGCCAGAGCGGTGCCGAGTGGGCGACCGCGGCGGCGGCCGGGGTCGAGTCGTCGCCGAGCAGCGCCGCGGTCAGCGAGTCGCGTTCGCGGGCGGCGCGGCGCAGGACCGCGTTGACGAGGCCCGCGGCATGGGCGGCCCCGGCCCCCTTGACCAGCTCCACCGCCTGGTCGACGGCGGCGTGGTCCGGGGTGCCGTCGGCGAAGAGCAGCTCGTAGAGGCCGAGCCGCAGGGCGGCCAGGACGGGTGAGTCGAGCAGCCGCACCGAGCGGTCGGCGAGCCGTTCGATCGCGGCGTCGGCGGTGCCGCGCCGCTGCACGGCGCCGTAGGCGAGCCGCTGCGCCTGGGCGCGCTCGCGGCCGGCGAGGCCGAGCCGGTCGGCGCCGGTGCGGAAGGCGCGCTCGGTGAAGGCGTCCTCCTCGAAGGTCTCCCGGATCGTCGCGAAGGCCAGCGCCCGCGCCGGCGCGATCGCCCGGCTCACAGCTTCGGCAGCGGGTGACCGCGCAGGTAGGCGTCGACCGGCATCGGCTTGCCGCCTGGCGGCTGGACGACCTCCAACCGCAGTGCCCCCCGGCAGCAGCCGACCAGCAGCACCCCCCATTCGGACTTGACCGTGCCGGTCTTGACGCTGACGTCGACGGCGCGGGCGCGGCGCACACCGAGGCGCTCGCCCTCCGCCGTCTCCAGGTAGGCGCCGATGTGCGGGGTCAGCGCCCGCACCGTCGCCGCCAGCTCGGCGGCCGGCCGGCCCGGGTCGAGGCGGCGCTCCTCGGCGCCGATCTTCTCCGCGTAGGTGAGGCCGTCCTCGCCCTGCTCGGTGAACTCGAGGGTCCCTGCCGCCTGGCGGTCGAGCGCCTCGACGAGCAGCTCGCCGCCGAGCCGGGAGAGCCTCGCGGCGACGGCGTCGAACTCCTCGTCGCGGCCCAGCGGCGTCTCCGCCCGCAGCGCCACCGGGCCGGCGTCGAGGGCCTCGACCAGCCGCATCACGCAGACCCCGGTGCGGGCGTCCCCGGCCATGATCGCCCGCTCGATCGGCGCCGCGCCGCGCCAGCGCGGCAGCAGCGAGGGGTGCACGTTGAGCATCTCGAACTCGGAGAGCAGCGGCTCGCGGACGATCTGACCGAAGGCGCAGACCGTGACCGCGGCCGGCTTGGCGGCGCGGATCCGCGCCAATGCCCCCGCCTCGTTGACGTCGGCCGCCTGCAGCAGCTCGATCCCCAGCTCGCGGGCCGCCTCCGCGACCGGCGGCGACTGGGTGCGACGGCCGCGACCGCGGCGGCGATCGGGCGGGGTGACGACCAGCGAGGGACGGTGGGGAGAGTCGGCCAGCCTCCCGAGGACGGTGGCGGCGAAGTCGGAGGTACCGAGGTAGACCGTGCTCACGCGTCGGTGCGCGGCTCGCGATGCTCGCCGTCGTCGCCCGGCTCGTGATCTTCCGGAGAGGGGCTGTAGCTGCCGCCCTCGCGCAGCGCCCGCAGCGCGCCCTTGCGCTGGGCGCGACTGGTGCGGTCGAGGATCAGGACCCCGTCGAGGTGGTCGATCTCGTGCTGGAGGACGCGCGCCTCGAGGCCCGAGGCCTCGATCTCGATCGCCTCGCCCTCGCCGTCGCGGCCACGGACGCGGATGTGCAGCGGCCGCTCGACGTCGACCGAGACTCGCGGCAGGCTGAGGCAGCCCTCCTCGGCGAGCGAGGCCTCCTCGGAGAGCCACTCGACCTCGGGATTGATCAGGGCGGTCGGCTCGTTGTCGCCGCTGGCCTGGAAGACCAGCAGCCGGCGCAGGACGCCGACCTGGGTGGCGGCGAGGCCGACGCCCATGCCGTCGCGCATGATCCCGGCCATCCGCTCGATCTCGGCCCGCAGCTCCGGCCCGAAGGCGGTGACCGGCGAGGCCTTGCTCTTCAACACCGGATCGCCGAACTTGACGACGTGCGCCAGGGCCGCCTCGCGGCGCTCCAGCAGCTCTGCCTCGAACTGCTCGCGCTCGCGCTCGTCGTTGCCGGTGTCGACCCCTTCGCTCATCTCCGCCTGAGTTTAAATCCCGAGCGCCGCCGCGAGCCCGGTCGTCACTGCGGGTCGACGTCGACGCCGATCGCGACGTCGCGCAGGGAGCGGTCGGCGGCGCGGCGCTCGACCACGGTGCGGACCGCCTCGACGGTGCCCTCGCGGTCGTCGGCCTTGATCATCAGGCGCCGCCGATGGCGGTTGCGGACGCGGAACATCGGCGCCGGGCCGAGCAGCTCGCTGCCCCGCGGCAGGGCGGGCCGCAGCTCGGCGGCGATCTCGTTCGCCACCGCTTCCACCCGCGCTTCCTGCTCGGAGGCGAGGTTGATCCGCAGCAGGTGCGAGTAGGGCGGGTAGTGGAGCAGGCGCCGGCGCTCCAGCTCGCTCCCCAGGAAGCCGGCGGCGTCGTGGCGGGCGGCGTGCTCGATGCTGGCCGCGTTCGGCGCCAGGGTCTGGACGATCACGTCCCCCCCGGCCTCGCCGCGGCCGCTGCGGCCGGCCAGCTGGGCGACCATCGCGAAGGTGCGCTCCTCGGCGCGGAAGTCGGGGAAGCGCAGGGTCGCGTCAGCGTCGAGGATCGCCGCCAGGGTCACCTCGGGGAAGTCGTGGCCCTTGGCGACCATCTGGGTGCCGACCAAGACGGCGCTCTCGGCCTCGCCGAACTGGGCGAGGATGCGGGCGTGGGCGCCGCGCCCGGCGGCGGTGTCGGAGTCGAGCCGCAGAACTGGCATCGGCGCCAGCCGCTCGGCCAGCAGCGCCTCGACCTGCTCGGTGCCGACGCCCCCCTGCGAGATCGTCGTCGAGCCGCAGTCGGGACAGGCGCGGGGCTGGCGTTCGACGTGGGCGCAGTGGTGGCAGACGAGGCGGCCGCTGTGGCGGTGGACGATCAGCGAGACGTCGCAGTTGGGGCAGCCCCAGTGGTGCCCGCAGGAGCGACAGGTCAGCCAGGGCGCGAAGCCGCGCCGGTTGACCATCACGATCGCCTTGGCGCCGGCCGCGCGAACGGCCTCCAGGGCCGTCCAGGTGCGCGGGTGCAGCGGCCCGGAGCGGGGGTCGGCCGCGCGCATGTCGACGATCTCGACCGGGGGCATCCGCAGCCCGTCGACCCGGCGCGGCAGCTGTATCCGCGGCAGCTCCAGCCAGGACTCCGGCCGCGGCGTCGCCGTGCCGGCGACCAGCACCGCCCCGACCTCGGCGGCGCGGTGGCGGGCGACGGCGCGGGCGTCGTAGCAGGGGTCGCCTTCCTGCTTGTAGGAGGCGTCGTGCTCCTCGTCGATGACGATCAGGCCGAGGTCGCGGACCGGCGCGAAGACGGCGGAGCGAGGACCGACGCAGACGCTCGCCTCGCCGCTGCGCAGCCGCTGCCACTCGTCGTAGCGCTCGCCGGCCGAGAGGGCCGAGTGGAGAACCGCGAAGCGGTCGCCGAGGCGGGCCCGGAAGCGCGCCACCGCCTGCGGCGCCAGGCCGATCTCGGGGACGAGGACGATCGCCCCCCGCCCCCGCGCCAGGGCGGCCTCGACGGCGGCCAGGTAGACCTCGGTCTTGCCGGAGCCGGTGACGCCGTGCAGCAGCAGCTCGCGGGCCGCTCCGGCTTCGCCGTCGAGGGCGGCGACCATCGACTCCACCGCAGCGGTCTGTTCGGGCAGCAGCCGCGGCGGCTCGGCCGCGGCCGCGAGCCCCGAGTCGGCCGGGGCGCGGCGCAGCAGGGAGCTGCGGGTCGCGATCAGGCCGCGCTCCTCGAGGCGCCGCAGCGTCGCCCGTTCGGCGCCGACCGCGGTGGCCAGCTCGGCGCTCGACATCTCGCCGTCGCCGAGTGCCTCCAGCGCCGCCCGCTGCTTGGCGCCGAGCCGCTCGCCGCCGCTCAGCGCCGCCTCGCCGGCCGGGGTGATCGCCGCCCGCAGCTCGCGCTTGGCCCGCACGGTGCGGCCCCCGGCGCCGGTGCCCGTCCCGGGTGGCAGGACCAGCTGCAGACCGCGGCTGGGCGTCGAGCAGTACTCGCGGGCGACCCAGAGCCCGAGCCGGACCAGCTCCGGCGTCGCCCCCGACTCGAGCGCCTCGAGCGGCTCGGCGAGGCGCTCGGCCGGCAGCTCCGAGGTCTCCGCCTCGCCGACGACGACGCCGAGCAGGCGACGGCGGCCGAAGGGAACGCGGACGACGCTGCCGACCGCGAGCTCCGCCATCGAGTCCGGGCGGCGGTAGTCGAAGGGGCCGCGCAGGGCGCGGGCGGTGGTCAGCGGCTCGACCTTGAGGACGGTCACCGGGCGAGGTTACGGGCGGGCGGGGACGGCGCCGCCGCGTCTGGCGACCCGCTGGCCGAGCCCTTATGCTGGCCGCCGTGAGCCTCAACCTCAGCCCCGGGGAGCAAGTCATCTTCCAGGGTCACCCCTCCTGGCGGGCGATCCTCGGCTTCTACCTGAAGGGGATCGTCGTCGCCGCGGTGCTCGGCGCGATCGCCAAGCTGATCGACGGCAACGGCACTGCCTTTCTGGTCATCCTGGTCGCGGTCGGGCTGACCGTGCTGGCCGGCTTCGTCAAACGGGTCGCGACGACGTACACGATCACCAACCGCCGCCTCAACATCAAGCGCGGGATCGTCTCGCGGGAGATCCAGGAGACGCGCTTGGAGCGGGTCCAGAACGTCAACTACCGGCAGTCGGTCTACCAGCGGATCATGCAGATCGGCGACGTCGACTTCGACACCGCCGCCACCGACGACTACAACTTCGTCTTCTACGGCGTTGCCGACCCGGGCGACGTGGTCCACTCGGTCGACCAGGCTACGGGCGTCCACGCCGCCGGCACGCACGGCCTCGGCGAGGCCCAGCCCCCCTCTTCCGGTCCGACCGTCTAGGCAGCCGCTGGCGAGCCGAGGCCGGCGGCCTCGCGGAGCGCGTCGGCGCGGTCCGTCCGCTCCCAGGTGAAGTCCTCGTCGTCGCGGCCGAAGTGGCCGTAGGCGGAGGTCTTCTGGAAGATCGGCCGGTGCAGGTCGAGGTAGCCGCGGAAGGCACCGGGGCGCATGTCGAACTCGGCCTCGACGAGCTGGGAGATCTTCGCGTCCGGGAGAGCCCCGGTGCCGAAGGTCTCGACCATCAGCGAGACCGGCTGGGCGACGCCGATCGCGTAGGCGACCTGGACCTCGCAGCGCTGGGCGAGCCCGGCGGCGACGACGTTCTTGGCCACGTAGCGGGCGGCGTAGGCCGCCGAGCGGTCGACCTTGGACGGGTCCTTGCCGGAGAAGGCGCCGCCGCCGTGGCGGGCCATGCCGCCGTAGGTGTCGACGATGATCTTGCGGCCGGTGAGGCCGGCGTCGCCGACCGGGCCGCCGATCACGAACTTGCCGGTCGGGTTGACCAGGAAGCCGGAAAGGAGCTCGGCCTCGTCGTACATCCCCGGCACCTCGGCCTGCAGGACCGGCAGCACCACGTTCTGCCAGAGGTCCGGCTTGATCGCCGTCTCGGAGTCGACGCCCTCGGCGTGCTGGGTGGAGATGAGGAGCTTTTCGACGGCGACGGGGCGGCCCTCGGCGTAGCGGACCGTGACCTGGGTCTTGCCGTCGGGGCCGAGGTAGGCGAGCGTCTCGTCCTTGCGGACCGCCGCCAGGCGCTCGGCGAGCCGGTGCGCGAGGTGGATCGGCATCGGCATCAGCGCCTCGGTCTCGTCGCTGGCGTAGCCGAACATCATTCCCTGGTCGCCGGCGCCGGCGACCAGCAGCTCGTCGGCGCCGCCGCCGACCCGGGTCTCGTAGGCCTCGTCGACGCCCTGGGCGATGTCGGGCGACTGCTTGTCCAGCGAGACCAGGACCGAGATGTGGTCGCAGTTGTAGCCGTAGTCGCCGTGGTCGTAGCCGATCCCGCGGATCGTCTCGCGGACGATGTCGGGGATGTCGAGGTGGACGTCGGTCGAGATCTCACCGGAGACGACCGCCATGCCGGTGTTGACGAGCGTCTCGCAGGCGACCCGCCCCTGCGGGTCCTCGGCCATCACGGCGTCGAGGACGCCGTCGGAGATCGCGTCGCTGACCTTGTCCGGGTGGCCCTCGGTAACCGACTCGGACGTGAACAGGTGCTCGCCGTCGGCGAGGGGCTTGGAAGTAGTCATGGTCGGAAAGCCTAGAGGAATCCGGGACGGAGTCGCCGGTCTAATCCGGGCGCCCGCGACGGCCGCTGTGGGGGACGAAGTCGATCACCAGCGGAACCCCCTCGAGCTCGTAGGTCTCGCGCATCCGGTTCTCCAGGTAGTAGGCCCAGTCGCGGTTGATCAGCTTGCGGTCGTTGACCTGGATCGCGACGCGGGGCGGCCGCTCGCCGATCTGGGCCGCGTAGTAGAGCCGCAGGCGGCGACCGCGTTTGGAGGGAGGCGGGTTCCTGGCAACGACGTCGGCGACGAAGCGGTTCAGCTCCGGGGTGGGGATCCGCTCGCCGGCCTTGTCGGCCAGCTTCAGCGCCCGCGGCAGCAGCGACGGCACGTTGCGGCCGCGCTCGGCGGAGGCGGTGATCACGGCCGGCCGCAGCCGCGACTTGCGGGCGACGCGGGCGCGGGCGTCGTCGATGTCGGTGTCGGTGACGTCCCACTTGTTGAGGACGAGCAGGCTCGCGCAGCCGGCCTTCATCGCCATCTCGGCGGCGCGCAGGTCCTCGGCGGTGACGCCCTCGCCGGCGTCGCAGACGACGAGGGCGACGTCGGCGCGCTCGACCGCGCGTTCGGAGCGCAGCTGCGCGTAGTAGTCGACGCTGCCGGCGACCTTGCTGCGGCGGCGCAGGCCGGCCGTGTCGACGAGAATCACCCGCCGTCCCTCGACCTCGAGCTCGGTGTCGATCGCGTCGCGGGTGGTGCCGGCGCGGTCGGAGACGATCACCCGGTCGGAGCCGAGGAAGGCGTTGACCAGCGAGGACTTGCCGACGTTGGGGCGGCCGATCACGGCGACGCGCACCGAGTCGTCCTCATCCTCCTGCGGCGGGCGCTCGCCGAGGGCGGTGACGATCGCGTCGAGCAGGTCGCCGCTGCCGAGCCCGTGGGTGGCGGCAACCGCCAGTGGCTCGCCGAGTCCGAGGCCGTGGAACTCGGCGGTGACGGCGTAGTCGTTCGGCCGGTCGGCTTTGTTGACGGCGACGACCACCGGCGTCGCCGAGCCGCGCAGGGTCCGCGCCAGCTCGGCGTCGCCGGCGCGGAGGCCGGCGCGGGCGTCGACGACGAGCACGATCGCATCCGCCTCGGCGATCGCCAGCCGCGCCTGCGCCTGCACGTCGCTGGCCAGCTCGGCCTCGTCGCCGAGGTCGATGCCGCCGGTGTCGATCAGCTCGAAGGCGACCCCGTTCCACTCGCAGCGCAGCCGCTTGCGGTCGCGGGTGACCCCGGGTTCGGCGCCGGTGACCGCCTCGTTGCCGCCGGCCAGCCGGTTGACCAGGGTGCTCTTGCCGACGTTGGGAAAGCCGACCACGGCGACGGTGGGCAGGGCGCTCAAGAGGCCAGCCCCCGCTCGCGGGCGAGGGCGACGATGCGGGCGACGACCTCGGCTTCGTCGAGCTCGGTGGTGTCGAGCTCGACGGCGTCGGTGGCGGCGTGCAGGGCGCCGTGCTCGCGCTCGCGGTCGCGGGCGTCGCGCTCGCGCTGGGCGGCCAGGACCGCCTCGTAGGGCTCGCCGGACTGGGTGGCGCGGCGGCGGGCGCGCTCCTCGTCGCTGGCGGTGAGGAAGACCTTGAGGGGCGAGTCGGGGCTGACCACGGTGCCGATGTCGCGGCCCTCGGCGACGTAGCTGCCCGCGGCGATCAGCTCGCGCTGGCGGGCGACCAGCGCCTCGCGCACCTGCGGGTGGACGGAGACCCGCGAGGCGGCGGCGCTGACCGCGGGCTCGCGGATCGCGGCGCTGACGTCACGGGCGTCGAGCAGCACCGTCTCGCCGCTGAAGTCGATCTCCAGCGGCTTCGCGAGGACCCCGAGCGCCTCGCCGTCGTCGAGGTCGATCCCGCCTTCGAGCGCGGCCAGCGCGATGCAGCGGTACATCGCCCCGGAATCGAGGTAGGTGAGGCCGAGCGCCGCGGCGACGCCGCGGGCGACTGAGGACTTGCCGGCCCCGGCAGGGCCGTCGATCGCGATCACCATGGCGGGGCAGGCTAGTGACGCTCAGGCGCCGCTGTCGATCAGCGAGCCGAGGTCGGCCTCGAAGCCGGGGTAGCTGACGGCGGCCGCGTCCATGCCGACGACCTCGACCCCCTCGCGCGAGGCGAGGCCGGCGACGGCGCCGAGCATGGCGATCCGGTGGTCGCCGTGGGACTCGATCGTGCCGCCGCGCAGACCGCCCGTGCCGGTCACGACCATCCCGTCCGGGGTCGGCTCGACCTCGCCGCCGAGCGCGTTGAGGGCGGCGGTCACGGTCTCGACCCGGTCGGACTCCTTGCGACGCAGCTCCTCGGCGTCGCGGATCGTCGTCGTCCCCTCGGCGAAGCAGGCCGCCAGGGCGACCAGGGGCAGCTCGTCGATCGCCAGCGGGATCTCGGCGCCGCCGACCTCGGTGGCGCGCAGCGGCGCCGCGCCGACGCGCAGGTCGGCGATCGGCTCGCCGCCTTCTTCGCCATGGGCCTCGAGCTCGATCTCGGCGCCCATGCGGTCGAGGATCGAGAGAATGCCGGTACGGGTCGGGTTGATGCCGACGCCGAGCAGCTCGACCTCGCTGTGGGGCACGAGGGTCGCGGCGACAAGGAAGAAGGCGGCCGAGGAGATGTCGGCGGGAACGACGATCCGGCCAGGTTCAAGGCGCTCGACGGGGTGGATGGTGACGACGGTGCGACCGCTCACCTCCTCGACGGAACGGTCGATCCGGGCGCCGGCGGCGGCCAGCATCCGCTCGCTATGGTCGCGACTCGGAAGCGGCTCGACGATCTCCGTCTCGCCCTCGGCCAGGAGGCCGGCGAAGAGCATGCAGGACTTCACCTGGGCGCTGGCGATCGGCATCCGGTACGTGATCCCGTGCAGCGCCGCTCCGCGCACCGCGAGCGGGGGCAACCGGTCCTCGCGGGCTCTGAGGTCGGCGCCCATCTCTCGCAGCGGGATTGCGATCCGGTCGACCGGTCGGCGCCGGATCGAGTCATCGCCATCGAGCGTCCACTCCCCCCCTTCCTGCCCCGCCAGCCAGCCCGGCAGAAGCCGCATCAGGGTGCCGGCGTTCCCGACGTCGATCGCCGCCGAGTGGAGCCGGCGCAGGCCGACGCCGCGGATGCGAAAGACAGGGTCGGGAACCCCGGCAGGCAGCCGTCCTGGAAATCGGGGCGACCCGCCAACATTGACGCGAGAGATCGGGTTCCTGCAGACTTCGGCGCCGAGCTTTTCAACGGCCGTCAGCGTCGAGCGCGTGTCGGCGGCATCGAGATACCCCTCGATCTCCGTCTCCTCGCTCCCCATCGCCGCGATCAGGGCGGCGCGGTGGGAGACCGACTTGTCGGCGGGCGGATGCAGGAGGCCGCGCAGTGGGCCGACTGGATCGAAGTGCGTCATCGGCGGCGACGCTACTCGCTGGCGCCGCTACTCGCCGTCGCCGTGGACGGTGACGGTGTGGCCGAGCTCGCGAACCAGGCGCTGCGCCCGCTCGGCCTGCTCGTCGCCGCCGACCCAGAGCGAGACCGCGCCCGAGGTCATGTCCGGAGCCGGGTGCAGTGCCATGTCCTCGATGTTGACGCCGGCGTCGCCGAGCGCCAGGGCGAGGTGGGCGATCGTCCCGGGCTGGTTGGCGACGACGATCCGCAGCTCGCGCAGCGGGCCGGCCTCGGACTGGGCCTCGATCAGGCGGCGGCGGTCCTCGCCGGCGCTGGCCTGCCAGGCGGCGATCGCCCCATGGTCGCCGGCCCGGATCAGCTCCGCTGCCTCGGCCAGCCTTCGCGCCGCGGCCTCGACGGAGTCGGCGACCGCCTCGCGGTTGCTGGTGTAGATGTCGGCCCAGATCGCCGGGTTGGCGCCGGCGACGCGGGTCGCGTCGCGGAAGCTCGGCCCGACCTCGGGCAGGCGCTCGGAGCCGCGTGTGAGGGTCTCCGCCGCCTCGGCGGCGAGGGCGTTGGCGAGCACGTGGGGCAGGTGGCTGACGGTCGCCATCAGGCGGTCGTGGCTGGCCGCGTCGATCGCCTGGGGCCGGGCGCCGAGGCCGGTGACGAAGCGCTGCAGGCGGTCGTAGAGCAGGCCGCTGGAGCGCTCGGCCGGGGTCAGGTACCAGCGGGCGCCCTCGAAGAGCCCCTCGCGGGCGTTCTCGACTCCCGCCGTCTCGGCGCCGGCGAGCGGATGGCCGCCGATGAAGCGCTCGTCCTCGCCGAGGGCGCCGACCAGCTCGCCCTTGGTCGAGCCGACGTCACTGACGACGGTGTCGCTGCCGGCCGCTGCCAGCGCCGCCCGCGCCTGCTCGGGCAGTGCCGCCACCGGGCCGGCGCAGAAGACCAGCTCGGCGTTCTCGCAGGCCTCGGCCAGCGAAGCGGCGCCGCGATCGAGCGCGCCCAGCTCGACCGCCCGTTCGACGGTGCTGGCGCTGCGGCTGTGGCCGACGACCTCGGCGCCGAGCCGCTGCCGCGCGGCGAGCCCGATCGAGCCCCCGATCAGGCCCACCCCGAGGACGGCGACCTTCGTCAAGCGTCCTCGGCCTCGGGCCGTCGCGCTTGCACCGCCGACGCGAAGCGGTCCAGGACCGCCACCGTGTGGTCCCAGTCGATGCAGGCGTCGGTGATCGACTGCCCGTAGGTCAGCTCCTCGCCCGGGACCAGGTCCTGGCGACCCTCGGCCAGGAAGGACTCGAGCATCACCCCGACGATCGCCTCGTTGCCGTCGGCGATCTGGTCGGCGATGTCGCCGGCCGCGGCGACCTGCCGGGCCGGGTCCTTGCCGCTGTTGTCGTGCGAGGCGTCGATCACCAGCCGCTCCGAGAGGCCGGCGACGCCGAGCGTGACCAGGGCGTCCTCGATCTCGTCCGGGCGGTAGTTGGGCGTGCCGTGGCCGCCGCGGAGAATGATGTGGCAGTCGGGGTTGCCGGTCGTGTGCAGGATCGCCGGCGTGCCGGCGTCGTCGATGCCGGCGAAGGCGTGCGGCGCCGCCGCGGCGCGGACCGCGTCGACCGCGACCTGGACGTTGCCGTCGGTGCGGTTCTTGAACCCGATCGGCATCGAGAGGCCGGAGCCGAGCTGGCGGTGCGTCTGGCTCTCCGCCGTGCGGGCCCCGATCGCCCCCCAGGCGACCGTGTCGGAGATGTACTGGGGCGTGATCGGGTCGAGGAACTCGCACCCGACCGGCAGTCCCAGGTCGACCACCTCCAGCAGCAGCCTGCGGGCCATGCGCAGACCGGTGTTGACGTCGCCGGAGCCGTCCAGGTGGGGGTCGTTGATCAGGCCCTTCCAGCCGGTCGTCGTCCGCGGCTTCTCGAAGTAGACCCGCATCACCACCAGCACGTCCTCGCGCAGCTCCTCCGCCTTGGCGCTGAGCCGGCGCGCGTAGTCGAGCGCCGCGACCGGGTCGTGGACGCTGCAGGGCCCGACCACGACCATCAGCCGCGGGTCCCGTCCCTGCAGGACGTCGATCACTTCCTGGCGCCCCCGCACGATCGCTTTCGACCGCTCCGGGCCGAGCGGCAACTCCTCCAGCAGCTTCTCCGGCGCCACCAGCTCGACCACTTTCGCGATCCGCTGATCGCGGACGCCGTCTCGTTTGGCTCCCGCCTGCATCCCGATGATCATTCTCCCGTCGCCTTTCTCCATCCTGGAAATCGTAACTTTCTGATCGTCAGTCGCGGTCCTGCCCATAACCGCGGCCGTGCGCATGCACGTCGCTGAGGTCGGCGCCCGGCCGGAAAGGCAGTCAGAAAGCGGCGCGATGCCGCCAGGCCGGGACGCCTAGCTAAATCGCCAATAGGAGAAACCGGCAGCGGCGAGCGGGGCGCCTGCGGCGCAAATGGGGCTCGCGATCTCGACTGCCAGCTTCATCACTGACTTTGTAGCAGGCGAAACCCGATCAGTCGAGGATTTCTGCCAAACCGGCGAGGAAGCGGTCGTTCTCGGCCGGGGCGCCGTAGGTGACGCGGATGTGGCCGGGGTCGCCGAGCGGGGTGCCGGGACGGACCGCGACCTGGCGCTCGGCCAGGCCGGCGACCACCGTCGCCTCGTCGGCGTCGCCGAGATGGATCCAGGAGAAGTTGGCCTGGGTCGCGGCGGTCTCCAGGCCCATCTCCCCCAGCGCCTCCTCGACCCGGAGCCGCTCGGCGACCGTGCTCTCGACCCGGTGGCGGACGTCGTCCTGGTGCAGGATCGCCTCCGCGCCCGCCGCCTGGGCGAGGGCGTTGACGCTGAAGGGCTGGCGGACCGCGTCGACGGCGGCGCGGAAGCCGGCTGAGCCGATCGCGTAGCCGACCCGCAGCCCAGCGAGGCCGTAGCACTTGCTGAAGGTGCGGAGGACGACCAGGTTGGGGAAGTCGGCGAGCAGGTCGAGGGCCGCGTCGGGGTCGTCGTTGGTCTGGAACTCGACATAGGCCTCGTCGAGGACGACCGTCACGTGCGGCGGGATGCGCTCGCAGAAGGCGCCGACCTCGGCGGCCGGGATGTGGGTCCCGGTCGGGTTGTTCGGGTTGCAGACGATCAGCAGCTGGGTGGCGGCGGTGACCTCGGCCGCCATCGCGTCGAGGTCGTGGACGTCGCCCTCGGCCAGCGGCACGCGGACCTCCCGGGCCCCGGTCAGGGCCGGCAGGTACGGGTACATCGAGAAGGCCGGCCAGGCGTAGAGGATCTCGGCGCCGGGCTCGGCGAGCGCCTCGGCGGCGGCGAGGAGGATCTCGCAGGAGCCGTTGCCGACGGCGACCCGGCCGGGCTCGGTCTCGTAGCGGTCGGCGAGTCGGCGGCGCAGCTTGGTCGCGTCGGGGTCGGGGTAGCGGTGCATCGCCGCCGCCGCGGCGGCGATCGCCTCGACCACCTGCGGGTGCGGTGGGAAGGGCGACTCGTTGGAGGCGAGCTGGGCGATCTTTCCGGCGGCGATCGCCTCCGGCGCCTGTCCGGTCGGCACGCCGGCCTGGTATCCCGGCATGCGGGCGAGCTTCTCGGCGAAGGTGACGGTCATCGCCCCGATTGTGACGGAGGCGTCCCTACTGGGCCGACTCGAGGTCGGTGCGAAGCTGACTGGCGCCGCCGAGGTAGGCGTGCGACGGCACGTGGTCGGCCGCCGCGTAGTAGTGGGCCATCACCCGGATCACCCGCGGCATCGAGCCGGGCACGGGGATCTCGCGGCAGCAGAGCAGCGGCACCGCGTCGAGCCCGAGCTTGCGGGCGGCGACGGCCGGGAACTCGGCGTTGAGGTCGTCGGTGGTCGTGAAGATGCAGCTGACCATCGTCTCGGGCGCGAGCCCGTTGCGCTCGATCAGCTCGCGCATCAGCGCCTCGGTGGCGTCGAGGATGGCGCCGGCCTCGTTGGCGGCGACCTGTGTGGCTCCCCGCACAGCGAACAGCCGCTGCCCCGGAGCCCCCCCGTTCGACTCAAAGCTCACCTCCCCATCTTTCCAGAGCGCCCGAGAAACCGAGCGGCCGTGCCTCCCGAGGGGGCGAATCCGGAGTTGGGGTGACTTATCCGTCCATGGGACGGGGAAAGCGCACCAACTCCGGAACGGGTCCGCTGCTGGCGCGGCTCGGGCGCGACCAGCACGGCGTGGTCGCGCGGTGGCAAATGCAGCGTGCCGGGTTGAGCGACGACGTAATCGATGGCGAGATTGCCCGGGCGCGACTGCATCGCGTTTTCCGGGGCGTCTACGCCTACGGGAACCCAAAGGTGGGGACCCGAGGCAGACTGCGGGCGGCAACGCTGGCATGCGGCGATGGTGCCGTCGTCTCGCACCGCAGCGCCGCGGCCCTGATGGGACTCGTCGACCGCGGACCCACCGCGATCGATGTGATCGCGCCAGGATCCCGGGGACGCAGGATCCCGGGAATCCATCCGCACAACGTGAGGCGACCGCTCGTCGACGAAGTCGGGACCTTCGACGGGATTCCCTGCACGTCGCCGGCGCGGACCTTCGTCGACATGGCGGGGACAGTCGGTGTGCGGACGCTGCGGAGCGGGTTCGAGCGGGCGGCGGCGTCGGGGCTGCTCGACCTCGACGGGATCGAGTTGGTGCTGGAGCGGGGGCCGCGGCGCGGTGCCGGGGTGCTGCGGGGGCTGATCGCGGAGTGGCGGCCAGCGGTGGCGGTGGCGCGCCAAGGGCGGCTGAAGAGCCCGCTGGAGGCGAAGGTGCTGCCGATCGTCCTGCGCGGCGGGGTGCCGGCGCCGCGGGCCAACGCGCCGGTGCGGCTGGCGAACGGGAAGACGATCGAGGTGGATTTTCTCTGGGCCGAGCAGCGGTTCGTGGTCGAGGCTGACAGCCGTAGCTTCCACGGCACCGAGGCGGCGTTCGAGCGGGATCGCTGGCGCGACCGGGAGCTGATGCGGGTCGGCTACGCGACGCTGCGGGTGACGCACCAGGCCGCCGAACACGAAGCGACGGCGATCGCGGAGACGATTCGCCGACGCCTAGCTGTAGTTCCCAAGCAGGTTGTTCCCGAGCAGCTCGTTGAGACGATCCGCCGGCGGGCGGTGGCCGAGGGAGCCGTGCTTGCGCCGGTAGTTGTAGCGCTCGAGCCAGCCGGCGAGTTGATCGGCCCGTTCCGCTGAGCTGCCGTAGAGGCGCCCGTAGGCCCACTCACGCAGCATCGTCTGGATGAAGCGCTCGGCCTTACCGTTGGTGCGGGGCCGGTAGGGCTGGGTGCGGAGGTGGCGGATGCCGAGCTCCCGGCAAGCATTGGCGTGCACCGCCGAGACGTAAGGGGAGCCGTTGTCGGTCATCACCCGCTCGACCGCCACGCCTCGCTCTGCGAACCAGGCAATCGCTCGGCGCAGAAAGCCCACCGCGGTCTCGCCGCGCTCATCGGGCAGGACCTCCACGTAAGCCAAGCGGGTGGCGTCGTCGACGCAGACGTGACAGCACTCCCAGCCGTAGCCACGACTGGCATGTCGCCGACCGACCTGGCGTTTGCCGGCCACGCCGAAGCGTCCCAGCTTCTTGACGTCGATGTGGATCAGCTCGCCTGGGCGGGAGCGCTCGTAGCGGTTAGGCGGCTCTGGCGGCGCCAGAGCCGAGCGCTTGCCGATGCCACGCTTCTTCAGCCAGGCGGAAACCGTCGAGAGGGCCAGGCCCAGCGCCTCGGCGATCTCCGACGCGGTCATCCGCAGGCGCCGCAGGGCGAGCATCGCCTCGACCACCCGCTCGGGGGTGCGGTGGGGGATCCGCCGTGGCGCCGAGGAGCGGTCGAGCAGGCCCGCCTCGCCCTCGGCGCGCCAGCGTCCAAGCCACTTGCGAGCTGAGCGCTCGCTGATGCCGGCGGCCTCGGCCGCCGCCACCAGCGACCAGCCCTCCCCTTCGATGCGCTCGACCAGCAGCTTGCGGCTGTTCGGGCAGGTGCGGGCGTTAGCGTGGAGCTTCATCCGGGTCCTCCTTGTTCTGGGTGGCTTCAGCACCCCCAGCCTTCAAGGAGGCCCGGATGAACAACGTGGTTAGGAACTACACCTAGCTGGCGCCTGGTGACCAGCCGCTCGCATCGCGCAGCTGCTCGACCTCCGCTGCGGAGAGACGGCGGGCGGCGCCCTCGGCCAGGCCACCGAGCCCAAGCGGGCCGAAGCGGACGCGGCGCAGGGACGTCACCTCGTTGCCGATCGCTTCGGCCATCCGGCGCACCTGGCGGTTGCGGCCCTCGCGGAGGACGATCTCGACCTCGCGCTCGCCGAGCCGGGTCAGCTCTGCCGGGGCGGTGGGGCCGTCCTCGAGCTCGACGCCGCGGCGCAGCAGCTCCAGGTCGCGGTCCGACGGGGGCCGGCGCAGCCGCGCCCGGTAGGCCTTCGGGACTTCGTAGCGCGGATGGGTGAGCCGATTGGCGAGCTCGCCGTCGTTGGTGAGGAGCAGCAGGCCGGTCGAGTCGACGTCGAGCCGTCCGACCGGATAGAGCCGCGCCGGCGAGTCGACCAGCGAGACGACGGCCGGCCTCTCCCCCGGCTCCCGCGCCGTCGAGACCACCCCGGCCGGCTTGTTGACCACCCAGACCTCGCGCGCCTCAGCCCCCACCGGGCTCCCATTCACGCGCACGTCATCGCCCTCGCCAACATCCCGCGCGGGATCGGTCACGACCAAACCATCAACCGTGACCACCCCCTTGGCGACGATCGCCTCCGCCCTCCGACGCGACGCCACCCCCGCATGGGCGAGGAACTTCGCCAGCCTCAAGGCTCGGCGCGCTGTTCCCCGGCCTTCAAGAGCCGCTCGCGCAGCTCCCGCTCGTCCTCCGGGCTGGGATCGAAGCGCGAGGGGTCGGGCAGCTGGTCGAGGCCGGTGAGGCCGAAGAGGCGCTCGAACAGCTCCGAGGTCTTGAAGATCGCGGCGCCGAACTGGGTCCGGCCGGACTCCTCGATGAGGCCGCGCTCGGCCAGCGTCTGCACGCCGGACTCCGAGGAGACGCCGCGGATGCGGGCGATCTCCGGGCGCGAGATCGGCTGCAGGTAGGCGACGATCGCCAGCGTCTCCGCCTGGGCCTGGGTCAGCGGCGGCGTCCGCGGCTTCGAGAGCAGGCGCCGGGCGGCCTCCTCGCTGCGCGGGTCGCTGGCGAGGGTGAAGCCGCCCGAGACCTCGCGGAGGACGACCCCGCGCTTGCCCTCGGCAAGGTCCTCGCGGAGCAGCTCGATCGCCTCCTCGACTTGGCCCTCGGTCGCCTCGGTGGCGCTCGCCAGGTCCCTGACGGCGACCGGCTGCGCGGAGAGGAAGAGCAGCGCTTCGACGGTGCGGGAGAGATCGCTCACGACGCTGTCGCCTTGACCGTGATCGGGCCGAGCTGGCGCGGTTGGTCCCAGGTGATCTCGCCTTTGCGGTAGAGCTCGAGCAGGCCGAAGATCGTCACCGCCTGGGTGAGCCGGTCCTCGTTGCCGAACTCTTCGTCGAAATCGAAGCTCTTGCGGCGGCGCAGGACGTCGCGCAGGGCCCGTAGCCGCCGCTCCAGCGAGACGGTCGGGCGGATGTGGCTGACGTCGACGTCGGGGGGCTCGGTCAGCAGGTCGCCGAGGGCGGCGCCGAGCTGGTCGGGGTCGTAGACCGCCTCGGCGGCCTCGATCGCGACCCGGCGCAACTCGGCCGGCAGCGGTGCGGAGCGGTAGAGATAGCCGCGCTGGGACTCGAAGCGGTCGGCGAGGACCTTCGAGGCGTCCCGGTAGCGCCGGTACTCGAGCATCCGGGCGATCAGCTCCTCGACCGCCTCTTCCGGGGTCATCTCGTCCAGCTCTTCCTCCGGCCCAGGCAGCATCAGCCGGGACTTCAGCTCCAGGAGGGAGGCGATCAGGACCAGGAACTCGGTCGCCACCTCGAGCTCCAGCTCCCCCTCGCGCTCGAGGTGCTCGACGTAGGCGACGACGACCTCGCCGAGCTGCAGGTCGAGGAGGCTGACCTCCTCGCGCAGCACCACCGCCATCAGCAGGTCGAACGGCCCCGCGAAGATGTCGAGGTCGAGATCGAGGTCGAGCTCGGCGACGGTCACGCGACCAAGTTAACGGGGCGCGCCGATGCCCATGCGCTCGCGCACGTCGGCAAGCGTCGGCGCGGCCAGCTCGCGGGCCTTGGCGGCGCCCGCGGCGAGCACCGCCTCCAGAGCCGCCCCGTCGGGCCGCAGCTCGGCAAAGCGCTCGCGGACCGGCGCCAGCAGCTCGACCACGCCCTCGGCGACCGCCTTCTTGAAGTCCCCGTAGCCGGCCTCGGCGAACTCGGCCTCGATCGCGTCGGGAGCGACGCCACGGGCGACGGCGAGGACTTCGATCAGGTTGGCAATGCCGGCCTTCTCGGGGCCGCGGCGCACCTCGCGGCCGGAGTCGGTGACGGCGCTGCCGAGCTTCTTGCGGATCGCCGCCGGCTCGTCGAGGACGAAGACGGTGCCGGCCTCGGTCGAGGCGGTGGTCGACATCTTCCGCTCCGGCTCCTGCAGGTCCATGATCCGGGCCCCGACCTCGGGGACGACCAGCTCCGGCACCACCAGGGTCTCGCCGAAGCGGCCGTTGAAGCGGCGGGCGATCTCCCGCATCAGCTCGACGTGCTGGCGCTGGTCGTCGCCGACGGGAACCTCGGTGGCGCGGTAGGCGAGCACGTCGGCGGCCATCAGCACCGGGTAGTAGAAGAGCGCCGCCGAGGCCAGCTCGCGCTGGCGCCCGGACTTTTCCTTGAACTGGTGCATGCGGTCGAGGTCGCCGTGGGCGGTGACGGCGGAGAGGCACCAGGTCAGCTCGGTGTGCTCGGGCACGTCGGACTGGCGGAAGAGGATGCAGCGCTCCGGGTCGAGGCCGGCGGCGAGCAGGATCGCGGTGGTGTCGTGGACGCGCTCGCGCAGCTCGGCCGGGTCGTAGGCGACGGAGAGGGCGTGCAGGTCGACGATGCAGAAGATCGCCGGCTCGCCACGGTCCTGTCCCTCGACGTACTGGCGGATCGCGCCGATGTAGTTGCCGAGGTGCTTGCGGCCGGTCGGCTGGATGCCGGAGAAGATGATCGGGGCGGACATCGCCGGGCAGCCTACGCGGGCTCGGCCTCGGTTGCCTTCGGGCGCTGGTCGCCGCCTTCGACCGCCGCCGACTGCCGGCCGCGGCGCGGGTTCTCGATCCCGATCCCGGCCGCGGCGCCGCCGACGACCATCAGCAGGGCGGCGATCAGGATGCCGAGGTGGAAGGCCTCGGTGGAGGCATCGACCGAGGCGGCGCGGACGGCGCTCGCCTGGGCGGGCGGCAGGTCGGCGGTCTTCGGCACCGCCAGCGGCTGGGCCTTGGCGTCGGCGACGGCGCGCTCGGCGGCGGGGCCGAGCGGACGCTCGCCGAGGTTGGAGTCGAGGGCGCCGCCGAACTGGGCGGAGATGACGGCGCCGAGGACGGCGATCGCCAGCAGGCCGGCGACCCGGGAGACGCCGTTGTTGACGCCGGAGGCGATCCCGACCCGGCGTTCTTCGACCGAGTCGAGCACGGTCGCGGTCAGCGGCGCCACCGTCGCCGAGAGGCCGAGCCCGAAGACCAGCACCCCCGGCAGGACGTCGAGCAGGTAGTCGGCGTCGGGGCCGATCCGCAGCATCGCCAGCAGGCCGAGGCCGCCGACGATCGGGCCGGCGCTCATCGGCAGCCGCGGGCCGGTCCCGGAGGCGACCCTGCCGAAGCGCGGCGAGAGTACGAACAGCAGGACCGAGATCGGCGTCGTCGCCAGGCCCGCCTCCAGGGCCGAGTAGCCGACCACCTGCTGCAGGTAGAGGCCGACGAAGAAGAGGCCGCCGATCAGCCCCGCGTAGGCGGCCAGGGTGGTCGCGTTGGCGACCGCGAAGTTGCGGATCCGGAAGAGGGCGAGGTCGAGCATCGGGTTGCGGGTGCGCGCCTCGAAGAGGAGGAAGAGGACGAAGCAGGCGACGCCGACGACCAGCGGCAACCAGACCAGCGGGTCGCCCCAGCCATGGGTCGGCTGCTCGATCAGCGCGAAGACCGGGCCGCCGAGGCCGACCGCGGAGAGCGCGACGCCGACCCAATCGAGGCCGCGGTCGGCCTCGGGGTCGCTGCTCTCCTCGACCGCCCGCAGGGTCAGCCAGGCGGTGACCGCGACCAGCGGCAGGTTGATCCAGAAGATCGCCCGCCAGGAGATCAGGCCGATCAGGGCGCCGCCCCCGGCCGGCCCGAAGACGGTGGCGATCCCGGTCCAGGCGGTCCAGGTCCCGACCGCCTTGCCGCGCGCCTCGCCGTCGAAGGTGGCGGCGACGATCGCCAACGAGCCCGGCACCAGCAGCGCCCCGGCGACGCCCTGCAGGGCGCGGGCGGCGACCAGGAACTCGTCCGAGGGCGCCACCGCGCAGAGCGCCGAGGTGAGGCCGAAGGCGACCAGGCCGATCACGTAGATGCGCCGCCGCCCGAACTGGTCGCCGAGCCGGCCGCCGACCAGGAGCAGCGCGACCATGGTCAGCATGTAGGCCTCGACGACCCACTGCTGGCCGGCGAGGTTGGCGTCGAGCCCGTCGGCGATCGCCGGTAGGGCGACGTTGATCACGGTGGCGTCGAGGAAGACGACGGTCGAGCCGAGGATCGTCGCGATC
>Ga0190271_10000268_pt1 | contig 25901 bp, 25 predicted proteins | sample Popmic356T_FD_133747 | JGI IMG/M metagenome (GOLD analysis project Ga0190271, IMG submission 133747) | Populus adjacent soil microbial communities from riparian zone of Weber River, Utah, USA - 356 T | ecosystem: Environmental > Terrestrial > Soil > Riparian zone | place: USA: Utah | collected...
AGCGTGGTGCCCGACTGAAAGGTGCTGGATTCGAGGATGAATGCGCCTTCCTTGAACGGCAGGTCCAGCACGGTGCCGTCGATGGTGGCGGGAATCATGTTCGACACATTTCCCGAGTTCTTCGATGACCCGGTCTTCAGCAACAGCAGCGTGTCCTCGGCTGCCGACACCGCTTCCTTCTGCAGGTCGTAGTTCGTGGCAACCTGGTTGAATTCCGATTCGGAAATCAGTTTCTGCGCCAGCAGTTTCTTGTTTCGCTCGAGCTCCAGCGTCTGGTTGCGCAGATTGATCCTGGCCGACAACACCTGCGCTTCCGCCGCGCTCACATTGAGCATGCTCGGGCGCAGCGAAATCCGCGCGATGATGGCGCCCTTCTTCACGGTCTGGCCCGCGGCGACATAGAGCTTTTCAACCACGCCCGAGACCTGCGCTTTGACTTCGACTTCCCGGCGCGGAATGACTTTGCCGGTCGCCACCGTCTTCTTGACGATGGTCATCTTCGCCGGACTGTCGACTTGATAGACGACCGGCTGGACCTGCGACTTCCTGTACAGGAAAACGAAGGTGCCGATGAACACCACCGCGATTGCGCCCAGTACGAGGAACTTGATGATTCGTTTCATTCTTCTTCTACTCGTCCTGTAATGCCACTATGGGATTCACCGCGGCGGCCTTGGCCGCGGGCATCAACGAGGCCAGTAATCCGGAAGCGACCAGCACCGCCAGCGCGATGATTGCCGTCTGGAACTCCACCTCGGGAGTTCCGAAAAACCCCGCCTTGCCGCCGCTCGTCTCGAGCATCTTCGCAGCCGAGCCTATCAACAGCGCGCCGACCACCAGGCCGCTGTAGCCAGCGATCACGGTGATGAACAGCGACTCCTGCATGATCATGGCAACGATCGAGACCGGCGTCGCTCCGAGTGCCTTGCGCAGCCCGATCTCCCGCGTCCTTTCTTTCACCACGATCAACATGATGTTGCCCACGCCCACGGCGCCCGCAAAGATGGTGCCGATGGCAACCAGCCAGCTGAAGACGTTGATGCCCGTGAACAGGCCCTGCACCTTGTCGTACTCGCTCTGAAGATTGAAGCTGCCGAAGACTCCGCGGTCGTCCGGGCTGACCTTGTTGATCTGCGCCAGGTAGGCCTTCACGTCGGCTTCCGCCACGCTTGCGTGAATGCCGGGCTTCGGCACGAAGGCAAAGCTGCCGATCTGGCCGGTCTGGTTGAAGGCATATCGCAACGTGTCGTTCGGAAGATAGATGCGCTGTTCTTCCTGCTGCTGGTTGCCGTCCTGCAGTGATTTGAATACGCCAATGATCTGGAAAGAGATGCCGTTGACGGTGATGTCTTCACCCAGCGGGTTTTCTTCCGTGGCGAATAGTTGGTCCCTGACGCGCTGACCGATCATCGCGACCTTGCGGCGCTCCTGCTCATCCAGCTCGTTGAAGGGCCGCCCTGCCACGACGCGCAGCGCGTTGAAGTTTTCGATACCCGCGAAACCGCCTTGTATGCTGAAGGCGCCGTTCCTGGATTTGCGGACCGTGTACGGAGCACTGCCGCCCCAGATGCCGACCGAGTTCTGGCCCTTGATGAAGCCCACGCTGGCGACGTTCTTTTCGATGGCCTCGACATCACCGGGCTTCAGCCCGATCTGCCGGCCGATGGGCATGCCCTGCCAGGGGATCTGCGTCGGACCTTGCGACCAGATGTAGACGGTGTTGGTGACCCGGGGAAAACCCTCGTTCACGCCGTTCTCCAGTCCCTTGCCCGCGCCTAACAACACCGTGAGCATGAAGATGCCCCAGAAGACTCCGAAGGCGGTGAGCGCCGTGCGCAGCTTGTGCCGGCGCAGCGTGTTGAAGATCTCCTGCCATTTCTCGATGTCGATGAACATGACTTTCAGTCGGCCCGCATCGCTTCGGTGGGCGTGATCTTGGCGGCGCGCAATGCGGGCATGAGCCCCGCGAGGATGCCGACACCGACGAGCAGGAAGAGCGCGGTGATCGCGGCCTGGAAATCGACGCTGGGATTCAGGAAGTACGGCAGCTTTGCGCCCGTGCTGCGCAGCCCGAACGCCACCAGCTCGAGCAGACCCACGCCGAGCAGCAGACCCAGGTAACCGGCGACACCGGTGACCAGCATGGACTCCAGCAGCAAAGTGCTGACGATCTGGGAAGGAGTCGCGCCCAGCGCCTTGCGAATGCCGATCTCCTTGGTGCGTTCCTTCACCGTGATGATCATGATGTTGCTGATGCCGACGATGCCGGCCATCAACGTGCCCAGGCCCACGAACCAGATGAACACGTTGATGCCGACGAACAGGCCGTTCACCCGCGTCGCGGGCTCGGCCATGTTGAAGGAATTGATTCCACGCTTGTCGTCCGGCGACACGTCGTGCCGCCGCTTCAGGAGATCCATCACCTTCTTCTCGAGCTCGAAACCATCGACGCCTTTCGCCGGACGCAGCCAGATGTTGCTGGTGATGGCGCCGCCGCCGTACATCTTCTCCATCGTCGTCAGCGGCATGATCACGCGCTCGGAGTTCTGGCCTCGGTCGCCCTTGTCGTGAAAGACCCCCGCGACTTTCATCACCACATCTTTGACGCGAACTTCCTTGCCTGTCGGGTCCTCGCCCTTGGCAAACAACCGTTCCGCCACGGCACTGCCGACAAACACGACTTTGCGCGTCTCGTCGAGATCCAGCGGATTGATCCTGCGTCCGAAATTGAACGGCACGTCCTCCTTGACCTGGAAATATTCGTCGGGGATGCCGAGGATCTGGGAGTTGCTGCTCTTGCGCTGGTAGGTCGTGGTGCCGTTTTCCACGAATCGTTCCGCCGAGATCAATCTGATTCCGGCGATCTGCCGGGAGACGGCCTGGATGTCGGCGAGGTCGAGCTGAATGCGGCGTCCCGGCCCCATGCCGTTGTACGCGATGCTGGTGTCACCGGACCAAATGATGACGAAGTCCAGCACGTCGGAACCGAAGTCTTCGTAAATGCCGTTCTGCATGCCGCGGCCCGCGCCGAGCAACAACACCAGCATGAAGATGCCCCAGAACACCCCGAACGCGGTCAGCACGGTGCGCAGCTTGTTCTGCCGCAGCGTAAACAGGATTTCCTGCAGGCCGTCCAGCATGATCAGTTAGTCGCCACGTGCGGCTGGGCAGGCTCGCGCGTCGAAGCGGTCACGCCGTCTTTCAGGATGATCTGCCGTTCGGTCTGATCGGCGATGTCCTGTTCGTGGGTGACGATGATCATCGTGTTGCCACGCCGATGGATGTCCTTGAGGAGTGAGACGATTTCTTCCGTGGAGTGGCTATCGAGCTGGCCGGTGGGCTCGTCGGCGAGGATCACCTTCGGATTGGCGACCAGTGCACGGGCGATGGCCACGCGTTGCTTCTGCCCGCCTGACAACTGGTTGGGCATGAAGGACGTGCGATCGGACAAACCCACCATGTCCAGAAATTTTTCCGCCCGATAGTTGCGCTCCTTGCGGCCGACGCCCTGGTAATAGAGTGGCAGTGCGACGTTTTCGGCGGCGTTCTTGAACGGCAGCAGGTTGAAGGACTGGAATACGAACCCCAGCAGCTTGTTGCGTAACCGCGCCGCTTCGGTCTCCTTCAGATTGTTGACCGGGTGTCCTGCCAGGACGTAGCTGCCCCGGTCGAAGCCGTCCAGGACACCCAGGATATTCAGCAAAGTGGATTTGCCGGAGCCCGACGACCCCATGATGGACACCAGCTCACCCTCGCGGATGTGAAGGTCGACGCCCTTGAGCACGTGCAGGGATTGCTCCCCGGTGCGGTAGTACTTGTGGATATCGTGCAGTCTGATCATGTTTTTCGGGGCACCAGCCAATGCAGACGCGGCTCGGGGCGTTTGGGTTGCAACTTCGGACCGAAATATTTCAGTTTTCGGCGATGAACGCGTCTATCGACCGCGCCAGTGTGAGCATGGGTACCCCACCCCCCGTTACCACCGCGTCATTGAACCTGCGCAGGTTGAAACGTCCGCCCATGGCCTTCCGGGCTTTGGAACGCAGCCGGTTGATCTCGCTGTGACCGACCTTGTATCCACAAGCCTGGCCCGGCCAGGCGCAGTACCTATCCACCTCGCCGCTGACCTCGTCCACGCTCGAGCCATTGGTGCTCGAGAACCAGTCGATGGCCTGTTTGCGGGTCCAGCGTTTTGCATGCAGCCCCGTGTCGACCACGAGCCGGCAGGCGCGGAAGGCGATGGACTGCAGATAGCCCAGGCGCCCGAACGGATCGTCGTCGTAAACACCCAGCTCGTTGGCGAGCTGCTCGGCGTAGAGCGCCCAGCCTTCCGAATAGGCGTTGAAGGCGAGCAGCGAGCGGGCCAGCGGTAGTTTGAACGTGTATTCACCCTGCCACACGTGGCCGGGAAGCGACTCGTGATAGGTGAGCGTCGGCGTGTTGTAGGTCGTCCAGATGCTCATGTTGTGCATGTTGATCCAGAACTTGCCGGGCACCTTGCCATCGATGGTGCCCGGTCCGCCGTAGGCGCCCGGCGCACCCGGCTCCACCTCCGGCTGCATGCGCTTGATCTCGAAGTTTCCCGGCACCAGCGTCGCGAAAGCGCGCGGCAGACGCTCGCGCATGTCGGCGACGCGGGCATCGAGGAAGGCCATGAGCTTCGCGCGGCCGGCGTCGCTTTCCTCGAAACGAAAACGCTCCTGCTTGCCAAGCGCGGTCATTCGCTCGCCGACCGTACCCTGGCTCATGCCTTGCTTCCTGAGAATGGCATCCATCTCGGACTGCAGCGCCCGCAGCTCTTCCTGGCCGCGCTGATGAATCTCTTCGGGCGTCATGAGCGTGGTCGTCGCCGCGCGCAGCACCCAGGCGTAGTACTCATCGCCGCGCGGCAGTTTCCAGACGCCGGCATCACTGGTTGCGCGGCGGCGATGCGCTTCGAGCTCGGCGATCTGGCGGTCCAGTGCCGGCGCGACCTTGTCGGCCGCCAGCTTCGCCGCACGAGCCGCGTAGTTTCCCGGCAGGTCTTTCGTTCGCTTCGCGAGTGATGTGACCAGCGACCAGTCGGCCACGTTGCCGCTGCGCGCGAGCCTGATCTGGTTCAGCGTCTTGTCGAGCAGGAAATCCGGCGCAACCACGTTCTGCGCCGCGGCACTCTTCAGCCTTTCGGTTTCGCCGTCGAGCTGGCCGGCATAGGCCTCCATGCGCGCGAGATAGGCATCCGCGTCTGCAGGACCGTTCACGGTGTGCTGCTCGTCCAGCAAACCGGGAATCTCCAGGAACGCGCCCGTGTTCTGCGCCACCACGTACGGCGCGTTGCGCCACGACCAGTTCGAGTTGAGCAGCGCCACGTCGCCGTATGGAAAGGCAAACCCCTCGCGCGCGAACTCGTGCGCAGTGCGCACGACATCGACGTCGATGCGCGCCGCATTGCCCAGCGCAGCGGTGTCGATGGACTTCAGGCGCTTGAGGCGCTCTGCCACGCGCTGCGCGATGGTGCCCTGCCCCGCGGCCGAACGATCGGTCAGCTTCGACTTCAGCGCTGCACGCGCACCGTGGTCGATTCCGAGCTGTGTCGCGCTCTCGGGGTAGTCGACTAACAACTCTTCGGTGATGGCTGCGAGGAGCGCCCCGGCCGCGGCATCTCTGTCGGTGGCGGCATTCACGGCGGGAAGATTGCTCGCGGCAAGGGCGGCGCCCGTGCCGATCACGAAATCGCGGCGGGTGTTCATGGAGGGCTCCTGGCAATGGCGCACGGTAACGTGCGCCCGGCGCCCCGACCAGCGCTGGCTGAGAGCCCCTCAGCAGGCCGGTCTCAATCGTCCTTGTCGGCGAGTTTCCGGTACACCCGGACCATGATCTCTTCCGCGAGCAGCATGACGACAACCACGACGATCAGAGTGACGATTCCGTGCCAGATGCCCATGAACTTGACCTTGTCACCGAACGCCTGGGCAAGCGCCTCGAGGATCACGAACTTCGATCCGAACAGGATCAACCAGGCAGTAAAGTATTTGAGGAAGGTCATCCAGGCGCCGGCACGCCCTTTGAACCAGTCCATGACCTTGTGCTCGAAATGGATCGTCAGCTTCAGGAGTGCCTGCAACAACACGGCAGCCCACAAGGAAGTCGTGAACGAATCGACGTCGACCTTCGACGAGTACTCCGCGAACAGGTTCAGCACCACCAGGTCCATGAGGAACCCGGTGTAGTACCGCAGGAACAGCCGCTGCTTGTTGGAAGGCGTTTCCGCCGAGGCGGGCATTAGCGCGTCGCTGGACATTGCGAGTCTCCGTACTGGTACGGCCTGAAGCGTACGCGAATTGCGGAATTGCGCAGTTGGCCCAAGGGCGTACGCCAGCGCCGGGAGGCGCCAGCGCAACCTCACCAGTTTTCGAGGGAAATTGCCGGCTTGCCGGCGAATCGCCCGGCGATATGTTGGCCGATCTGGTCGGCGAAGCTGCCTCGACCGCTGTTGGGCAGCGTCACGCACCGGGGCCCGAGCGTGCCGACCTATTCGCCCTGGACGGCGGGTGTCGACTGCGCGTGTGCGAGGTTGTTTGCCGATCCGAATGCCAGCAGGGCAACGAAAGCGGCAGCTCGCAGGAAATTCACGCCTGCGTTCGCTCGCTGACGATGCCCAGCTGTTCTATCCGCCGCTGTGTCTTTCGTGCGAAGCCTTGATGCACGAGCACGAGAATCGCGCTGACTGCCGCCAGAACGAGCGTGCTGAGCGCGGCGCTCAATTGCGAATCGGGACGCTGCAACTGCGGCGCAATGCCCATCAACCAAAAGCCGGTCGCGAGCGGCATCACGTACCACCAGCCGTAAGTCTTCGACATGCGCCGCCGGCGTTTGAGATCGGCTCTGTACGCAGCGATCGAATCGGCGAACCCGAAGTTCTCGGGAATCGGACGAACGCGGGCATAGCGATGGAGATACCAGATGATGAACAACGCGGCGGCGCTGGTGAATCCGGCGCCGATCCTGCTGATGAGTGGCGCGGGGCTCCAGAAGAGCACCTGGAACCCGAGCGCCACCAGGATGCATGCCCCGATTTCGATACGGATGGCCCGTCGTATCGTGCTCTCGTATTGGTTTATTTCCGCCCTCAGCTCCTGCATCGAAATGCCGCGTGAAAACCCAGGCGGCTGATGAACGCCGCCCGGACTCTGCCAGCGCACGAAGAACAGGATCACGAATCCCAACGGGAACCCGCCCAGCAGCGTGTCGCGCGTCAGCAGCAATCCGGGGGCCGTTGCGGCGAAAATCAATTGCGACAGCAAAACGCCCGATGCGGCGATCGCGATGTCGACCGCGACGACTCGAAGCCACTTCGGCGCCACTTCGCGGTATACGTCGCGCATCGCCAGCACGACGAGCGTGATCAGCGTCGGGACCAGCGCTGCAACCCAGTGCTCCTGCCTGTTGCCCCAGAACACGGCCCAATAGAGAAAGGCGCCGACGAGCAGCAGACCCAGGGGATGAGTAGTTCGCCGCAGGCGGCTCGCGATGATGAAGGGCAGCGCTTTCAGTGCATCCGCGAGATATTGCCGCGGCGACTGGTAACGCTCCTGCAGATCGCCGAGCACGTGTTCCCGACTCGCCGGGGGCACGAGCACACGCACGAGTTTCTCGATCATTTCTGGCGAACGGGTTTCCATCTTCCCAACCCCTCTTCGGTTCCCCACACTTCAGCAACCGCATCGCAGATGCGCCTGGCGGCCAGTACCGATTCACGCAACGCGCGTTTGCCGTCCTGCTCCAGCTGGTAGTGGCGCTTCGAGCGCCCGCCCCGCTCCGGCGTGGGATCCGAAAGCCAGGACGAGACCAGGCCCTTGTCTTCCAGCCGATCGAGCGTTGCGTATACCGCGCCGAGCGCAACGCTCTTCGGCGCGGAAAGTCTTTCGACCGCCTCGTGGATAGTGACGCCATAGGCGTCGCGCCCGCACCGAAGAACCGCCGCCATGACGATCTGCTCGAACTGGCCAATGGAGGGCGCACTCTTCATATGTTCTACATCGTAGATCAAATGAAATGTATTCAGCAAGCGGTTTGTGAACGTCGGCGCATACAGTGCTTGTGCGCCGCGTGAACTGGGTTGACGGCCTCGGGCGAACGCCACTTAATGCGCACCCGCACGCGTGAAGGACCATGCATGCCCTCCCAGCTCTGCCTGCCCGGCATTGCAGCGCCACAGCCTGCAACCGACCGACTCTTCTTCGCCTTGCTACCGGAATCTTCAGCCGCGCAGAAAATTCATGGTCTTGCGCGCGAGGTCCGGCATGCGCAAGGCTTGCGGTGCCGGCTCATCGAAATGCATCGACTGCATTTGAGCCTGTTGCACCTCGGAAACCACGCAGGCATTCCCGCTTCCTGGGCGAACGCCATCGGGCACGCCGCGGGCAGGATGCATTTTCCGGCGTTTGACCTGCACCTCGATCGATTGCTCACGTTTACGGGTCGCGGCCGCGAGCCAAGACAATTGCCGTGCGTATTGACCGCGACGTCGGACCACGGCGTCCGGCTGTTTCATCGGACACTGGCGTCGGCGATGCACGCGTGCGGCATCGGTGTTCAGGCACGTGCGTTCACGCCACATGTGACGATGTTTTACGACCGGGCGATCATCGAAGAACAGGAGATCGAGCCCATCTGCTTCCGTGTGCGCGAGTTCGTGATCGTCCATTCGCGGATTGGTTCGGGAAGACCATATCAGTTGCTGGGCAGGTGGCCCCTGGCTACTACGGCCCTTCGGTAATCAGCAGCAGCACCCTGCTCTTCGAGTCCAGCCCGTGAGACAAACGCTGCTCACTCTGCGACGCCAGGTGCAACAACCCGGCAAGCCCGGCGGCGCCCGACGGAGTTGAGTCAATGCCCGCCACTTCCCGCAGCACGTTCGTTGCCTCGCGCAGCCGGCTTTCGTCGACCACGACCGATACGGCACCCAGCGATCGCAAAATGCCGAGCGCCGGCGCCGATGCAAGACCACAGGAAAGCATCGCGGCGGAAGTCTCGAGCGCGCCCGGGATGCGCACCGGATGGCCGGCCGCCAGCCCGCGAGCCACGCAGGCCGCGGAAGCCGGCTCCACGACTAACCACTTGCATTCGGCCTGCATCGAACCGGCAAGCCCCCTGGCGATCGCGGCCGCCAGTCCGCCCACGCCCGCCTGGATGAATACATGGGTTGGCTGTGCGCGCACATCCCCGCGAAACTGCTCGATGAGCTCCCTCGCGATCAGTGAATACCCTTCCATGACGTCCCGGATAACGATATCGCCCGGGTCGCGGGTCGTGTCCTGTACCAGCAGACCCTCGCCGCGTGCCGCGGATTTCTCCGCCGCGTCTACGGCATCATCATAGGTCCCGGCGATCAGCACGACCTTCGCGCCCTGCGCCACGATGCGTTCGATGCGCGTCCTGCCCACTCCCGCCGCGAGGTAGATAGACGCCTCCGCGCCCGCGCGCTTCGCCGCTGCCGCAACCGCGAGCCCGTGATTTCCGTCGCTGGCGCAGATCAATGGCGGCAGCGCCCGCCGCGGCGCCTTGCCTTCGAGAAGTTCCGCAATGGAAGCGGCTCCGCCGGCCCGCGCAAGCGCACGGAGGCCGGCAAACATTCCCCCGAGCGACTTGAAATTTCCGAGGGGCCGCACCCACTCCGCCTTGAGGTACACCTGGTCCACATTGGCGCGGGCCGATAGCCCGGGACATTCGATGAGCGGCGTGGCCGGATAGCCACCCAGTACATAGCGAAGGTCTTCAGCGGGATCGATGTCTGGAATCGACATTTGCCCAGTGTGGCATGCATGCCAGGTCGTCTTGCCGCGTCAGGCGACCCCCAGGCGCGGAAAACATGCGCCGCAGGCGACTCTTCTATATATCCGCGGAATCGACTGGAACCGGAATGGTCAGCCCCCGCTTGACGACGCCCAGCGTAACGTTGGTCGAGAATCTCTTTACATTCGGATTCTCATTCATCATGCGCTTCATCAATGAGTCATAACTCCCGGTATCAGGGGCCGTGACTATGAGTACGAAGTCTGCCTCACCCGTCACGTAGAACGCCTGCTGGATGCAGTCCTGGGCCGCGAACCAGGCACGCAGTTGCGCCAGCAACTCCGGCCGCTCTCGTTCGACCTGCAGCGAAACGACGAAGAACGTGGCTCCACCCACCTTCTTCGGATCCACCACGGCCACTTCGCGAATGATGACCTGCTGTTCGCGCAGTCGCCGCAGGCGACGCTGAATGGCAGAAGGCGAATGGGCGAGTTTGTTTGCCAGCTCCTCGGCGGTCTGTGCCGAGTCTTCCTGCACGAGATTGAGCAGCTGGCGATCGGTTCGATCCAATTCCATGCGAAAAAGACCTCGATAGAACGGCGGAATGCGGAAAACAGGCGTCTGCCCGGCTAACTACGCCGCGAAAAGGCACACGGGAGCGGCTAGGATTCTACGCCATGAAGCTGCTGTACCAGACCCATTCACCCTATGCGCGCAAGGCACTGGTGTTTGCTCACGAAGCCGGGATCGCGAGCAATATCGAAGTCATTCACCAGGAAACCAGCCCCACCGTTCGTAACGAGCGGGTTTTTGCCGAGAACCCGTTGGGAAAGGTTCCCGTGCTCCTCAGACCCGGGGCATCGGCCATTTTCGATTCAGACGTCATCTGCGCGTACCTCGATACCCAGCACAGCGGCCGGAAGCTGATTCCGGAGAGTGGCGAGGAGCGCTGGCACGCCCTGCGCGTGCAAGCCGTTGCCCAGGGATTGTGCGAGGCGGGGATTCTCGTGCGCTGGGAAACCGTTCGCCGGCCTGAAAACCTGCGTTATCCGCTGCTGCGCGACGGTTACGCCGGCAAGCTAACTACCAGCTTCGACTGGCTCGATCGCCATCTCGACGTGGCTTCGCCAGTGCACGTCGGCCACGTCGCCGTTGCAACGGCGCTCAGTTGGCTCGAGTTTCGCGCGCTGCCGGGTTTCCGGGCTCATCACCCGCGCCTGACCGAATGGTTTGATCAGTTCGGGAAGCGCCCCTCCATGCAGGCGACGCCGTTGTCAGGGGAAACTTGCGACGCGATCTGACGCACAAGCCGGGTCCGGAATAGTTCCGGGAGCCGCCGTTGCCGAGCGCCGCCGTGACTTCCGGGAGCCGTAGAACAAGCTGCCTGGCTGACGCGGGGCGCGGAGCACGCGCAGCATTACCCTTGCCGGGCTTTTGTTTACGAGTCGCGATATCTTGGCCCCCGGATGAGCGACGCCGCCTCACTGACCGACCTCATTCGCCGCGCCCGGGACGGTGACGCGGCGGCGCTGCGCTCCGTGTTCGATGCAACATACGAGGAACTGCGGGGGATGGCGCGCTCGCGGCTGCGCAAAGGCAGCCGCAACACCATGCTGGATACCACTTCGCTGGTACACGAGGCCTTTCTTCGTTTCGCGGACTCGGGCCGGCTGCACATCGATGACCGACAGCATTTTCTGCGCTACGCGAGCCACGTGATGCGCTCGGTCGTTGTCGACTTCGTGCGCGGGAAGGTCGCTCAGCGGCGCGGTGGCGGTGCCGTGCACGTCACGCTCAATTCGCAACTCGACCATGGAATCTCGGCGGACGAGAATGAAATCCTGAAAGTGCATGAGGCGCTCGAAGAGCTGGCCCAACACGACGCCCGCCTGGTCCAGGCGGTCGAAATGCGCTACTTCGCGGGCATGAGCGAGCTGGAGATCGCTGCGGCCCTGGGTGTCAACGTCCGCACCGTACGTCGCGACTGGCAGAAGGCCAAGCTGCTCCTGGCTGATGCGCTCGAGTAGGCCTCGTTGCGCTGTCCGGATTTTCAAGCGAATTCCGTTAGCGATCGACCAGCGCTTTTTTTCGAAGGAGTGCTCTCGTGGACAAGTTCCGATTCGATTCGAGCACCTGGGCAACGCTGAATTCTCTGCTGGACGAGGCCCTCGATCAGCCCGCCCCGCGGCTTGCGCAATGGCTCGACGATCTGTCGCCCGAATTCGACGGACTCAAACCCCGCCTCCGTGAGCTGCTGTCGCGCAAGAGCCTGGTCGAAACCGACGCGTTCCTGCACACCCTGCCGAAATTCGAGCTCGAACCGGGCGACATGGCGGATCTTCCACCGCGCACCGAGCAACCCGGTGATCAAATCGGGCCCTATCGACTGGTGCGCGAGCTCGGCAGCGGCGGTATGGGCGTGGTGTGGCTGGCGGAGCGCACCGACCTTTTGATCAATCGACCCGTGGCGCTGAAGTTGCCACACGGCGCCTGGAAACGCGCAGGGCTCGCGGAGCGCATGGCACGCGAGCGCGAAATCCTCGCTACGCTCACACATCCAAACATTGCGCATCTGTACGACGCCGGTGTCACCGCCGACGGCCAGCCATATCTTGCCATCGAGTACGTCGAAGGCCGTCGTATCGATCAGTACTGCCGCGAGCAGCAGCTCGACGTGAAGGCGCGCCTGCGCCTGTTCTCGCAAGTGGTGAACGCAGTCGCGTACGCGCACGGCAAGCTGGTCGTGCATCGGGATCTGAAGCCGGCGAACATGCTCGTCAGCGCCGAAGGCCAGGTCCGGCTGCTGGATTTCGGCATCGCCAAATTGATGGACGAAGGTCAGGCCAAGGAGACCCGGTTCACCGAGCTGTCCGGCCGTGCACTGACGCCTGACTATGCGTCGCCGGAACAAATACTGGGCGAGCCGCTGACTGTCTCTTCAGATGTGTACTCCCTCGGCGTGGTGCTGTACGAACTGCTCAGCGACCGGCGTCCCTACAAGCTGCAGCGCGATTCACGCGGAGCGCTCGAGGATGCGATCCTGCAATCCGACCCGCCGTTGCCGAGCGAGGTGACATTGGCGCCGTGGCGCAAGACGCTGCGCGGCGATCTGGACACCGTCGTCCTCAAGGCTCTCAGGAAGAAGTCGGCGGACCGATACGCGACCGTGCACGCCTTGTTAGACGATATCGAACGTTATCTTGGCGCGCGACCCGTGATGGCGCAGCCGGACAGCCGCTGGTACCGCACACGCAAGTTCGTGGCCCGCAACCGGCTCGGCGTGAGTGCAGTCACCGCTGTTTTCATGGCAGTGCTCATCGGTGCGGGCGTGGCGGTATGGCAAGCCCGCGCCGCCCTCGCGGAGAAGGCCCGGGCGGAAGAAGTGAAGGACTTCATCGCCTCCTTTTTCCGCGACGCCGATCCGTATCTCAACGGTGGCAGGCCGCTCACGGCGATCGACATGCTGAAGCTGGGAACGCGGCGGATGGACGAAGATCTTTCCGCGCATCCCCGGGTGCGCGTGGAGATCCTGCAAATAATCGGTGAGAGCGCGATTGCGCTCCAGGAGAACGAAGCCGCGGAAAGTGCCTTGCTGCAAGCGCTGCACGAGGCGCGGCAGTCTCTTCCCGTCGACGACCCATCCGTGCTGGATGGTCAGCTCCTGTTGGCAGAAGCGCAGGCGTTTCTGGGCAAGACCGAAGAGGCGCGAAAGCAGCTGCAGTCCGTCCTGGCATCGCTGCAGAAAAGCGGGCAATTGGAGAGCGAACGGTTCGTGGTGGCCAAGGTGCAGGAAGCGCATCTGGCGCAGGACGAGGCAAAGTTCGATGTTGCTGAAAATGCCGTTTCGCTCGCCGTTGCCACCGCCGCCCGTGTACTGCCGCCAGGCAGCCCGATCGCGGCCACGGCACTCCACACACAGGCGGACATTTACCGACTGCAGGGAAAGCCTGATCTGGCATTGAAAAACATGCGGCAGGTGTACGAGCGGGTACTGAAGATTCATCACAACAACGCACTTCACCCGCACTTCATCGATACGCAGATGGGTTACGGAGAGGCTTTGGCCGCAGTTGGGCAGACCGCCGCCGCGGTCAGGGAAATGAAGATGTCCTTGAGCAACGCGGTTACCGTATTCGGGCCGGACGCGATGATGGTCGGATTCTTCTCCAGCCATCTCGCCAGGGTTCAAACTGGCTACGGCGAGATCGAGGAAGCGATCGCGAACGCGCGCAACGCGGTACGCATCCTGGTGGGTGACGAAATGAAGCCGAGCGCCACGAACGTAAATCGATTACGGACGCTGGGTAACGCGTTGCTCACCGCCCGGCGCCCGAACGAGGCGTCGACCTATCTACGGGACGCAATCCGGATGGGCGAGACGGTCGCTGCCGGGGAGCGGCTGCTTGCGTCGAGGACGAGCGGCGCGCTGGCGTCCATCTATCTAGGTCAACTCGATGACGCGGAGGCGGAGCTCGGACTCGTGGTCGATGCACGGCGCGCGGGTCCGCCAAGATTGATACACGAACCGCTGACGTACCTCGGCATGCTGCGCAGGATGCAGTCACGCCACGTTGACGCGTTGCAGCTCTACGCTCAGGCGCTCGAAGCCTTGAGGGACGATCCGTACAACCAGGTTGCACTGGCCCAGGTGCTCGTCGAACAGGGATTGACCAACGTCGAGATGGGCGAGTACGAACGCGCCGTACCAATCCTGGACCGCGCTCACGCATTGCTGACGAATAGTCAAAAAGGCATGACGCCAATTCATGCGGAGGCACTGGTGGCGCTGGGGCGCGCGACCATGGTCCGCCGCCCGCTGGACGCCGTCGCGCTGCTCGAACGGGCCGATGCATTCTGGCGCGACTTCGAACCGGACAATCGCTGGGGCGGAGAAGCCGCGTTATGGCTGGGCCGGTGCCATCTCTCCCTTGGCCGAAATTCCGAAGGCCGCGACGCTTTGCGGCGCGCCGCAAAGCTGTTCGCGGCCTCGTCTATTCCAGCGGATGCCGGCCTCCTGAAGCTCGCGCGCCAGCGTTGAGATCCGCGACGTCGAGATGATTAATCGTGGCACCTCGTGCAGTGGCACCGCCGGCAACCCAGCGCTTCACCACCCAACCACGACCACAGCGTGGAATACCATGCGCTCGCATACGGAGCTTCCACGCGCTCGCTCGGCATTGCATGAGCGTCGATGCTGATGGTCAGCAACGCCATGACCGCGGATGCAAACAATGTTGTGCGCGTTGTTGTTGCCTTGTTCATTTCATTCTCCTCGTTGTCGACTGTTACCGGACTTCCTGTTTCCCCCGGTTCGGCATTTGGCTAACGGGATCGCGGCTGCGAATCCGGACATGCCGCTTCGAATTCCGACATGTCCGGAAATACGCGTGGAATCCGTTCGCCTTACAGGAGGCACGCGGTGCGCATCGACCGGGCTCGGTGCTGTTCATCGTGTTGTTCGCGGCGCTGCCCGGGCTGGGTGGCGCGCTCGGCTTCCGGCAATCGACCAGGACGTCGCCGCCGGTGTATTGATGGGAATCGGCTGGTTGATCTACCGCGGCGCTCGCGCGATCTGATGCCTTTGGCCGACGGCCTGGAAGCGTCAGTCAGCGTTCGAGCGAATATTCGATCTCTTCTACGGGCTTGATAAATTCGCCTCGAAAAATGCTTTCGCATCGTCCGCCCAGACATGCATTCCGGTCGCGCCGCCGAAGCAATGGCCCTGCTCTTTTTCAGGACCCGTCGCCGGGTACACTTTGGCGGTCAATGGTTTCCCCGCGCGTGCCGCCGCCGCGCCAAGCACCTGACTTGGCCCGAGGCTCGGATCCTTCGGCGGCTGGATCAGCAGCGTCGGGATGTTGATGCGACTGACGGCTTTCACCAATCTCGATCGAAGGTATTCGTTTCCCTCCCAGCTCATCGCCGCGGGCGAGATGCTGATGGCCGCTTTGTAACCCGCGCCGCTCTCCGCACCCAGCAGTGTTTCGATTCCGCCGTACGAACAACCGGCCACGACGATCCTCTGCGAATCGACGAACGGAAGTTGCTTCACGTACGCAAGTGCCGCGAGCTGATCGGCCAGCTGCTCGGTCTCGAGCAAGCGCACGGTCAAACGATTGGCTTCATCCTTTCCAAGCTGCTGGATCGTGAATTTCAGTCGATCGACGACGTAATCTCCTTCCGATTCACCATGCCCCCTTCGTACCGGCGCGAAGACCAGGTAGCCTGCGGGCACGAAGGCCGATGCAATCGCTTCGAATTGGGGACCGGCAGACGGATTCTTCTCGCTGCCGTGATTCCAGATCAACGCGGGCCAGGGCCCTGAGCCTTCGGGTTGATACAGGTATCCGACGAGGATGAGTCCGCCGCTCTCGAACGTAACCCGCGTTGCGGGCGCCGCACCGGCCGTCGTGATCATCGATACGGCGGGAAGTAGGTAGGCAAACCATTTGAACAGTCGTTCCATCGGATTTGCTCCCGAACGCCGGCGTACTGGCTCTTGCGAGCGCAATTTATATCACGCGGTGGTCAGATCGCCGAGTAGTACTACGCCGACCAACCGCTTGCATCGATTGACGGCGGGCAGACGCAGTACTAAATGACGAACTCATGACGAAGCAGATCCTCTTCATCCAGGGCGGCGGCGCAGGCGTCCACGACGAGTGGGACAACAAACTCGTCGCGAGCCTCACGCGAGAGCTTGGCCCGGGTTACGACATCCTTTACCCGCGCATGCCGAAGGAGGAAGACCCGAGTTACGCAGCGTGGAAATCCGTGCTGGAGCAAGAGATCTCCACGCTCGAAGATGCCGCGGTCGTGGTCGGCCACTCGGTGGGCGGCACCATCCTGATCAACTCGCTCGCCGAGCACGCGCCCGAACGAAAGCTTGCCGGGGTCTTCCTGATCTGCGCGCCCTTTGTCGGTCCTGGCGGATGGCCCAGTGAAGATTTCGAGCCGAAGCGGGATCTCGGGGCCCGTTTGCCCCGGGCCACGCCTATCTACCTCTATCATGGCAGTGAAGATGGCACCGCCCCCTTCGCGCACGTCGATCTTTACAAACAGGCCATCCCTCAGGCGCGCGTGCGCAAGCTCGAGGGCCGCGACCACCAGCTCAATGACGATTTGTCCGAGGTCGCCACGGACATCAGGAGCCTCTAGTCCACCGTCGTAGTCGACATCTCCTTCAGATAACCCACACTCAGCGCGGTGAGGTGCCGCTTCAGTCTTTCGAACGTGCTGCGATCGCCGCCAGCTTCGATGGTCGCCCGCGTTGGCCCCACGATGGATGCGACCAGGACGCCAGTCACCCATTGGGGCTGCTCGAACCTCGCGTCGCTTGCCGTAATCAGCATGTCGTGTACTGCCAGTCCGCAGCGACTCGACTCCTCCTTGACGATTGCATCGGCATTGACGGCTGCGGACGGCAGGTAGAGCGCGCGCGACACTTCCGGCCTGCGAGTCTTTGCATCGACGAAGGCGGACATCATCGTCGCGCACATTTCGCCGATCGGCTTTCCGTGCACCGACCTGCAAGCCAGGATCGTGGCGTCGCAGACCTCGCTGACGTGCCGCTTCACCACGGCCGCGAGCAGGGCACGCTTGTTCGGGAAATATTGGTAGAGAGAACCGACGGAGACGCCGGCCCGGTCGGCAATCTGGATCGTGGTGATCCTGTCGAGTCCGTTGGCGAGCAAAACCTGAATAGTCGCCTCGAATATGGTGTCGATCGTGACGCGAGAACGTCGCTGCTGTGGCCTTTTTCTGGGGCTCAGCGATTCAGTTCGGTTCCGAGTCATATGCGAATATTCCCGCGATGCCGATTTGCGCAAGATACCTCGCATGCGCAAATTCGAATATCGGTTTCACCTCGCGCCGACGCTCGTCAGCATGCTGCTCGGCGGCCAAAGCCTGGCTTGTGAGCCTCCGGCCGGATTCGTCAATCCGCCGCGTCCCGAAATAGCGCCACTCGAAGACCTGTTGGGTCACACGGAGCAGTTAGAGATTGCCCGCGGGTTTTCGGACCTCATGAAGATCCCCAGCCGTCCGCTGGAGGAGACCATTCGGCCGATGAAGGGTATGCCCGGCGTCAGCGGCACCTTCAGGCTGTCGAAGGAACCCTATGGCAGCGTCGGCGCGCGCAGACTCGTCTGCCTCACCGATGGGTCCATAGCCGTGGAAGAGGTGCTGCTTACGGAATCGCAGGGCGACAGCCGGCGTTTCAGGTATGCGGTGTGGAACTACACGCGGGAGAAAATGCGCGACGTCGACTATGCGGTCGGTGAGTTCGTCCATACGAAAATTGCGCCTGACAAGACCCGGGTCAGCTGGACGTATCGATTCGCGCTCAAGGAAGGTCGAGATCCCGATCGCTTCCGCGAGACCTTTCTCGAACGCGACTTCGCCAGGTGGATGCGCACCTTGTTGGAACAGGGACGATCCAGAGCCGAGGCCGTTCCCGCTCCGCCTTGATGGCGCCGCTACCGCGGATGCGCCTGCGATCGCGACAGGCGGCGAGGCAGCGCAAGGCAATCGCACGGCGTCGGGCGCTCGATCATGAATGGCGCTCGAGCGAATCGTCGATCAGGTTGATATCGATCTCGACGCACCCGAACTGGCTCTTCATCTGAACAATGAATCTACGTACTCGGCGCCGATGCCTACTTTGTCGTAATGGTCTTTCGCCGCGGCGATGTAGTCAAACACGTCGTAGTGACTGATGGCATCGCCTTTCTCATCCAGCCAGATCAGCGGGCCTTGCACGACGAAGAAGACTCGCATGGGCTCGCCGCTATCGTAGGCCACCAACGTGTGACTCTCGCCTGGAGCTTCGTAGATGAAGTCTCCGGCAGTCGCCGTCCAGCTGTGCTCGAGGTATCCCCACTTGCCGGAGATCGTGTACGCAAAAATCTGGTGGGGATGGTAGTGGCGGTTGACCAGTCCGGCGCTCTTCGCCATGAGTACATCGGCCCACATGTTGCGCTGGGGCGATATCCATAGCGGCTTCGAGCTGACTGTTTCGCTCAGCGGCACGAAATATCTTTCATCACCCTCGGCGACTTTCGGGTGATACACCTCCGGCAATGCATGGGGCCTGAATACTTTTTCGATGGGGCGCAGATCCCGCCAGAATTCCGAATCGGGTGCTTGCGGCATTGATGATCTCCCGGTTAGAAACGTTTGGACTCGAAACCATCTCCCTCTTTGCGATCAGTGAGCACGGGAGATCGACGGCGCTCGACAGGGATATCGCGCGGGAAAGCTGCCCGAGTCAAGCGAACGAAAGCGCTCGAGGTATTGGCTGTATTTCTGGCGAATTGTGGCAAAAGCGTGATCCTTCGTGACGCGTACCACTTCACGCGTCCCTTCGTGCAGACTGCCGCAGGTTCACGGTCGCCGCTCAGCCTCAACGGAGCAAACCCGATGTCGCAGGATTCGTACGTCAGCCGCCGCCGTGTGCTCCAGACTCTCACCGCGGCGGGCGGAATGGGCCTTGCCGGATGTGCAACTCCGACCCTGTTAGGTAGCGCTGCGGCGGAGCGGATCGGGCCCAACGATCGCGCCCGATTTCTGGCGCCACTTCGAGCGCGTGCCGATCGAATCTTCGACATCACCGTGTGCCTGCGGCCGTTTCGCGCCGCCGGTCCGCGCCTCGATACCGAGCGCATCCGCGACACACTGGTGGTGCACAACTATGGCCATGGAGGTAGCGGATGGTCGCTGTCCTGGGGTTCCAGCACCGTCGCCGTCGGCAAGGCACTGGCGAATTCCCCCGATCGCGTCGCGGTCGTGGGATGCGGGGTACTGGGCCTGACCTCGGCGCTGCTCGCGCAGGCCGCCGGCAAGCCAGTGACTATCTACACGCGGGAAGTGATCCAGCAGACTCCGTCGGTGCGGGCCAGCGGATCATTCACTCCGGATTCGCGAATTGCGCTGGCCGATGCGGTGAGCCCGGAGTTCCCGGCGCTCTGGGAAGAGATGGCACGCACCTCGCTCAAGACTTTTCGCAGCCACCTGGGGCTGCCCGGCGATCCCGTACGGTGGGTCGACCGCTATGTCGTCTCGGATCTGCCGGCGCAGGGTGCGCGTCATCCCACCGAGGGTGAACTGCAGTTCGCCGCATACGGAGGCCGGTTGCAGGATCTGTTCCCACAGTCCGAAATCCTGCGCCCGACCGACACGCCCTTTCGTGCGGCCAGCGTGAGGCGACGGAGCGTTCTCATGTTCAATATTGCGAGCTACTCGCAGATGCTGATGACGCAGTTCCGTCTTGCCGGTGGCCGCATAGAACATCGTGAGTTCCATGACCCGCAGGAATTGGCCGGCCTTCCCGAGAAGGTCGTCGTCGACTGCACCGGCTATGGCGCCCGTGCGTTATGGCGCGACGAGACCATCGTGCCGGTGCGCGGCCAGATTGCGTACCTGATTCCGCAGGCCGAGTTCGACTACGCACTGGCATATCGCGATGTGAATGTCATCCCGCGCAGCGATGGCATCGTGGTGCAGGCAGTCTCGGGTGGAGACATGCGCGGGTACAACGACGAATCGCTGGTGCCGGATCGGCAGGAATCCGATACGGCCGTGCAGACGCTTGCCACGCTTTACAGCCAGTTCCGCCGAACTGGGCGCGGCTGATTCAGAGCCCGGCAGGGAAATCGGCGGAGTGGACCTTCGACCCGGCAGCGACTAGATAGACCTTCGTCGCGATGCACAACGATATCGGGCCCGCGGCCGGCACAGTCCCGGGGCACGAGTGAGCGCAGCGGTAAGCAGGCTCCTACATACGCACCCTGGCCGACGGGTTATTCTCCTTCGCGTCGGATAATCAGTGAAAGGCGGCAGCGGACCGCTGGCAAGGAATTGTGGGGGATGGCGCGAGCGGCATACGGCCACAGCGCATGACGAGTGGAACTAGTTAGCAATCGGCCCTCGCAGGGAACGCGAGGAACTAGTTGTACATCGGCGGCGATTCTCCGCCCGCAAGGACCGACAGGGATGGTGGTCTCGGATATCCTGCTGTTCGTAAGAATCGCAGAGACATTGAGTTTCAAGGATGCCGCCCGGCATCTCGGGATGTCGCGCGCCCAGGTTTCCAAGCGCATCGCCGCGCTCGAAGAAGCGGTCGGCGCGCCCCTCATTTACCGCAGTACGCGCAGCATCAGCCTCACCGGCGCCGGCGAACTCCTGCTCGGCTATTACCGGCACATCTTCGACACAATGGAAGAGGCGAAGTTGGCCGTCGAAAACCTGCGCAGCACCTGCTCCGGCCGGCTGCGCATCAGCATGCCCACCTGCATCGGCGCCGCGTTGCTGCCGCGCCTGTACGGCGAGTTCATGCCGCGGCATCCCGACCTCCTGCTCGAAGTCCACACGTCCGAGTCCTGCGTCGACATCGTCGCCGGAGGTTACGACGTCGCTATCCGCATGGCGCAACGGCTCGGGGATTCCAGGCTGACGGCGCGCCGCCTGGCGACTTCGTCGCTGGTGCTGGCGGCCGCCCCGGGCTATCTGCTCAAACACGGATCGCCGGTCCATCCCGCCGAGCTCACGCGCCATCGATGTCTCGGCCTGCATGTCGCGAAACATCACGGCCCGGCGTGGTCGTTCGCCGCCGCGGCGGATCGCCTCACCGTGCCGGTGAGCTTCTGGGCCGCATCCGACACGCACCTCGCGCTCGTCGACGCGGCCTGTGGCGGCCTCGGGCTGATCTACGTACCGATGGTGACGATCGCGAGTGAATTGCGTCAGGGCAAGCTGCAGGCAGTGCTGCCGGAGTTCTGCCGCGGAGTCGAATGCGGGATCCATGCCGTGCACGTCGGCCGCACTCCGGCGCGCAACGCGACGGCTCTCATCGAGTTCGTGCGCGACACGATCGCGACGTTCGACGGCGTGAAGGAGCAGAAGCCCGCGCCGCGCCACGTGGCGTGCGAACCGCTGAAGGAGACCACCGTGCTCGACCGACTGGCCGCCAGCACGCTGCGCGTCACATCCGAGTTTTGATCAGATGACCTCGGGCGGTTTCCAGGAAAAGGGAAACGCCTTGTCCGGCAAGTGCCGCCGATCGTTCGTCTTGCGGATCGAACGCACCAGCTCGAGCGGACGCTGCAGATCGGCACCAACGCCGTTCGCGACGGCCAGCGCCTGCGCGGGCTGAATCCGCACGCCGCATCGGTTCAGCGATTCCACCGTCTGCTCGATGAGCTTCACGGCCTGTTCGTTCGGAGTTCCCGGCAACTGCTGCAACCCACCAAGCGTGCCGACGCGCGCGCGATACACGGCATGGGTTCGTAGATAGTCCGCCTCGCTGATCTCGATCCGCATCATGACATCGCGCGCCGGATCACCCTGCGTGGCGAACGCCTTGGCGAGCGAGGGCGCGACGCGTCCGAAGCGCGCGCCCGCGCCGGCGGACTCCGAAACCGCGCCCAACGCTTCGTATTCGGGCTTCTGGCCATCCAATTTCGTCCACATCACGAATGCCGCCGTCTCACCGGTCTTCGCATCGCGGCGACCGGCAAACGTCAGGAAATACCGGTGTGTCGAAACGCGCGACCAGGTGACCTGCGTGCCGTTGGTGTCGTCGCTGCGCCGCGTGGTGAAGGAATCATCGGCGTGCGACGTGATTTCCCAGCGCGTCGTACCTGCGGGAAACACGTCGTTGCCACGCCGCGTCTCGAAGTCGATGCGCCGTGGGTCGCGTGGCGGCTGCGCCTGGTAACCCACCTGCGCGACGATGTCGAGCGGACTCTGTTCGCCGGGGCCGTTGAGCACGCTGGCCCATCCGTCCGCCGCGAAGCTGATCACCCTGGGCGTGACCTCGGCGCCGTCCGACGTCTTCCACGTGCCGATGAGTTCGAGCGGACACGCGGCGCCCGCCGCCACGAGCGGCATCAAAGCCAGCCACGACAGCGAGAGAACCCGGCGGCGTCGAACGGCGCGCGCTTCGCGCGAGAGACTTCGCGATCCGCGAATCATTCGCTCAACTCTCGGCCATCTCGCGGGACAACACTTCCGTCAGGAGAGTCCATCCGGTCGAGCGGTTCTCACTGTCGTTGGGAAATCGGTCGCCTGGCTTGAAGAACACTATGAGCGGCAGTCTGCCTCCGGATATATAGGGTCCTACCTGGCGACAGGCCTCTCCGCTCCTGGCGCTCGCCTGGATGGGTGATGATGATTCTGCCATGTTGCTCGCTCCTTCTCGGGGGTTCTAGCTACTTGATCTTGCCTGTTCCGGGCGCCTGCGGATCGCGTTGCGCGGTCAGCGTCGCCATCCGCAACTGCGCGGGCATGGCGGCGTCCGAAACGTGTCGTGCAACGTTCCGCGCCTTGAGCTCCCTGAAATACTCGAACGGAATGCGCAGCGCGATGTTGTGCTCGGAGATCGCATCGTCGAGGCCCCAGTCGAGCTCGTATGGCACGAGGGCCTGCCGACAGCGGTTGAGCTCCTCGGTCGCCTGCTTGACCAGCAGGATGTTGTCGAGCGCGAAGTCCGGATACAGCAACGCGCGTTCTGCCACGCGGCGTTCCCAGGTGCGCAGGACGCGCAGCACGCGCTCGTACTGCGGGCCGCTGACCTCGAGACGCAGCATCACCGCAGAGGATTTCGTGTGGCCGAGCGCGGCGGGATCGCTCAGGAACACCTCGTACTCGCTCGCCGGAACGGCACCAAACGCGGGGTGACCATTGGCATCGGCATGGACGCCGAACGCGCCGAGGTCCACTTCATCGCCGGCTTCGCGCATGAGCATGACGAACGTCGGTCCGCTGCGTTCGTAGAACACACCGGTACGTCCGGCCAGCACCACGAAGTGCCGCTCCGTATCCGACGCTTTCCAGTTGGCTTCGGCCTCGCAGGATTCCGCTCCGAACAGCGCCGGCGCATGCAGGCACGTCAGCAGCGCCAGCGCGCGCAGGAACATCTTGGTTTGCATGCTGCACTCCGATGACTAGATCACCTTGCGATAGCCGTACTTCGCCACTTCGCGGCCGATCTCGTCCTGCAGCGCGCGGTTGTCCTGCATCCGCTGCTCCATCGATTTCGGCGGATCCGCCCACGAGATGTGCTGCAGGACGGTGGCCTTGCTCGCGAGCGGTGTGACGTGCACCCAACGATTGATCGAATCGTTGATGATGCGCAACTGCCCGGCATGGAAGTTCGGATCGAGATCGAACTTGATGTGGTTGTGCCGGAACAGCGCGAAGCGCAGCGTGTCGATGTCGAATGCGTCGCCCGTCAGGAATTTCCAGCCAGGCAGCAGCGCCCCGTGCATGTCCGCAAAGGCTCGCAGGGCTGCCGGGTCGTCCTCGTTCGGCTTGAGCGTGATCGAATACATGAAGAGATCACGTCCCATGCGCGGCGCGAGCGCGCGATGCACCTCGACCATTCGCGAAGTGACGGCCGGGCACAGGCCCTCGCAATTGGCGTACATCATGTTGATGACCACCTGCCTGCCCTTCACGAGATCGTCGTAGAAGCGCACCGGCACGTCGTCGTGCGTGCGCAGCGCGACGTTCGGGATGAGATCCGCGGTGCCACAGGCCCGCGTGCCCTGCACGCAGGTGTTGCCGCTGGTGCCGACAAATAGTTCGCGCCTTTTCATTAGACGAGCCCTCCATGTTTGTACTGCGGCGGCAGGCCGGCGAGCATTCGCCGCTGATCGATTTCCAGCCGGACACGCGCGAGTTCCTCGACGGTCTCGACGATGTCCCAGCGCGCCATCATGAAATCGTCCTCGTGATTCATGTTGTGGCAGTGGATCAGGTAGCGGCCGACGAAGTCCCTGAACCGCATGCGCAGGACCACGCGATTCTGCGGCGGCAGTGGATAGACGTCGCGCCGTCCGAGCTCCTCGGGAGTCAGCGGCACGTTCTGGAAGACATCCGGATTCTGGCTCACCCTGAGGCGACGCGACATGATGCGGCCTTCCTCGAAGTGGATATGCACCGGGTGATTCCAGTTGCCGGCGGCGACGTCGTTGGCGAGCGTCCATTCCTCGGCGCTGCCCTTGAGCACCACGTGATCGACGCGGTTGTGATCGAACGGCAGCCCATTGACGAGGAACTGCCCGCCGACGAGCGTGAAGTCCCACTGGAACGAGCCATCCGGAACGATGGGATCGGGCATCGTGGTGAGCGTCGCGGGAATCGCCGGCGTATCGGGCGGGAACCACGACTCGCGGTTCACCACATCGAAGCGCATGAGAACGTTGCCGATCGGCAGTCCGATCGCGGGATCGGCCACGGCCACACCGACATTCTGCGCCGCGGCTTCCTTCAGATACACCGAGGTCCCGGCGGGGAATGCCGCGAAGTCGATGACGATGTCGAAGCGCATCGCGACCTGGACGTTGAGCGGAGTCGTGGACAGCACGAACGGGCTCTGCGTGAAGTTGGCATCCACGGCCACGACGGTGATCGGGGCCTGCGTGCCGTCGGGACGGATGAGGCTCAGGGTCCAGACCTTCGCGGGTCCCGTGTTGAGAACGCGGAAGCGGTACTTGCGGCGCCGCACCGTGAAGCGCGGCTGGATCTTTCCGTTGACCACCCACTTGTCGCCGCCGGGGGCGCCAGCGCCGATCACCTGGAAGACTTCGTTGCGCCCGTTCGCTGCGGCACAAAAACGCTTGTCGGTGAGGATCAGCGGGATGTCGGTGATGCCGTAATAGCCAGGCAGTCGCAGCGAGCCGGAGGTCGCGAGCTCGTGCCCGGGGTCCTTGGCGTCGTACACGATGTACATGCCGTTCAGACCCAGATAGTTGCTGTTCGCCGTGAACGCGGCGCGGTGGTCATGGAACCAGAAGGTGTGCATGGCCTCGCGCGGATCGCCGATGCCGCCGAAATCGTCGATGCCGGCGTAAGCATTCGCGTAGTGGTTGTCCTTGAAGAGCGGCGGCAGGAAGAAGTCCTGCGCAAAGCCGTCACTCTCCGAGGCCGTGTGGCCGTTGTGCAGGTGCACGGTGATCTCGGGGACGGCGAACGTCGTGTTCTGCGCGCCCTCCGGCAGATTGTTCTTGAACCGCACGATGGACGGGATGCCGTAGAAGTTGAGCGGCGTGGGCGCCGGATACTTGCCGTTGAAGGTCCACATGTACGACGGCAGCAGGTCGGCGTGATGCCGGTGCAGCGACGGC
>Ga0190271_10000269_pt1 | contig 25873 bp, 20 predicted proteins | sample Popmic356T_FD_133747 | JGI IMG/M metagenome (GOLD analysis project Ga0190271, IMG submission 133747) | Populus adjacent soil microbial communities from riparian zone of Weber River, Utah, USA - 356 T | ecosystem: Environmental > Terrestrial > Soil > Riparian zone | place: USA: Utah | collected...
AGGCCGAGCCCCTTGGAGTTGGGCCGGAAGCCCACCGCGACCAGCACCACGTCGGCGTCGAGCGTGCGCTCCTTGCCGTTGTGCTCGATCACGACCTTGGCCTTGTCGCCCTTGACGGTACACGTCTTGGCCTTGGCCTTGACCAGCACCTCGCCGCCGTTCTGCGTGAAGCGCTTCTCGACCACCTTGACCACGTCGGCGTCTTCGGTCGGCAGCAGCTGATCCATCATCTCGACGACGATGACTTTGGCGCCGAGCTTTTGGTAGACCATGCCCAGCTCGAGCGCGATCACGCCGCCGCCGATCAGCACCAGCGTGCCGGGCACCTTTTTCAGGCTCACTGCCTCGCGCGCCGTGATCACGACCTTGCCGTCGACCGCGAAGCCCGGGATGTTGATCACCGATGCGCCGGTGCCGACGATGATGCCCTTCTTGGCTTCGTAGGTCTCGACCTTGCCGTCAGGCTTGGTGACCTCGACCTTGTTCGGCCCGGTGACCTTGGCGGTGCCGAACATCTGATCGCCTTTGTTGGCTTTGATCAGGCTGCTCACGCCGCCGGTCTGCTTCTTGATGATGCCGTCCTTCCAGGCCTGCATCTTTTCGATGTCGACGCTGAGGCCGGTCGTGGTGATGCCCATCTTGTCAGCGTGGCGGATCTTCTCGACCGTGCTGGCGGCGGCGATCAGCGCCTTGCTGGGGATGCAGCCCCAGTTGAGGCAGACGCCGCCCATGTACTCTTTCTCGACGCACAGCACCTTGAGACCGAGCTGGCCTGCGCGAATGGCGGCTGGATAACCGCCGGGGCCTGCTCCGATTACGATCACGTCGTAGCTCGCGTTTGCCATGTCGTTCGTTCGCCTTCCCGTGCGCGCCGCGCTCTCGAGGGTGTCGTCGCTAGATGCGGGACCGATACCAGCTTTGGGCTGGTGCCGGCGTGGTGCCAGTGTGGGCAGATGGGTGCTCGTCGCGGCGCTGGTTTTCCCGAATACCTTGCCGACCCGGCTCTGTCGAGCCGTGAATCCATGGGCAAAAGTGGGGGCACTGCGAGAGGCCCAGGGCGCTCGCCGCGCGCGGCAGCGGGCGGCGCGCAGCGCGCGTGTTGCTGCGGCGCGTCGCGATCGCACGCCACCCGGCAGACGTCGGCCCGACACGATTGACTCGGGCGACTCGCCCGGCGCATCGTCGGTGAGTGCGTACCTTTCCAACCGGACCAGTGTTGCGCTCGCTGTTCTGCTCCGCGCTGCTGCTCGGGGGCTGTGCCGCCGACCCGAGCGAGCTCGCGCCGACCGAGGCCTTGACCGCATTCCTGGCGGCACTCGAGCGCAGCACGCACGCCCCCGATCAGCGCCGACTCGCCTACGAGTGGCTCGATCTCGCGAGCCAGAGGTCGCTGGCCAACCGTGCCCGGCTGTCGTCTTCGCTCGCGGGCCGACCCTTTGAGCCCTGGGACATGCTGGTCCCGGGCCGGGTCAGCTTCGCAGCACAGAGCATCGCCGGGGCGCGGCTGCGCGCGCAGGTCGACGGCGAGCACGCCACGATCGTCATCCCGGTCGAAGAGAGCGTGGTCCCGCCGCCGCCGACAAAGGTGGCCATGGTGCGCGAAGCCGGCCGCTGGCGCGTCTCGCTCTGAAACAAGTAACGCCTGGAGCGGCGGGCCTTACTCGAAGTTCTTTTTCTTCACCGTGTAGTTGCTGTCCTTGCAGAGCAGGCAGTCCGCGCCCGCGAAGGTGGGCTGGAACGTGGCGTCGTCCATCAGCTTCCAGCGCATCCAGGCGGTGACGGTGCCGCGAATCCGGTCGGCCCACTCGCCTGCCAGGATGCCCAGGTGGTCCTCGCCCATCATGGTGCCGTAGAAGACCTGCTGCGTGGTCAGCGCCATGAAGTCGATGTCGCAGTACGGACCCGCGATGTCGTTTTCGCCGCACAGGAACATGGCCGGCGCGTGGATCTTCTCCACGCGCTTCACGCCGTCGCCCATGTTGCCGCCCGAGATGTGAACCGTGGTGACCCAGCGCGGGTCGCCCACGATGGTGAACGTGGCCAGCCCGCCCATCGAGTAGCCGAAGGGCGCGAGCCGCGTGGGGTCGAGCTTGCCCGCGTACTCGCTGCCCGCGCGCTCGTTCTCGGCGAGCACCCAGTCGAGCCCGGCCAACATGTCCTTGCCGAGCGGCTCTTCGGCCCCGATCGACGGCACGGTGTTGGCGGCGACCACGACGAAGCCGTGCGTCGCGAGGTGCGGCAGCATCGGGTACCAGCTGGGCATGGTGGAGCCGCCGTTGCCCCAGGTGAGCACGGGATGCTTCACGCCATCCTTGCCCAGCTCGCTCGGCTGATAGATCGTGTAGTTCTTGTTTGGGCCCGTGCTCTCGACGGTCTTGGCCGTGTACGGGCCCTTCGCGAGCGGGTCACTGACCGCCGGAAATGGGGTCGATCCAGTGGGCTTGGCCGCGTCGACTGCGACCGGGCCCGCGTCGCCTGGCGACGTGCTGCTCGCGTCTGGAGCTACGTTTGCCTGGCCCGCGTCGAGCGGCTTGGTCACGCCGCCGTCGACCTTGCCGCCCGCGTCACGCGGCGTGGTGGTGCCCGCATCCCTGGGCTTCTCAGCGCTCGGGGTGTCGTCCGTGCTGTCGTCGGCGGGCCCGTCGGCGCTCTCGCCGCCGCCGGTCGGCGGGGCGTCATCGCTGGAGCAGGCCGCGACAAGACACAGGAAAAGTAAGCTGCGAAGGAGCGCAAGAGGTGCGTGAGCCATCGTTGCACTGTTTCCGATGGAAGCGCGGACAGCACTCGTCCGGGGCGTCAGCAATGTCGCGTTGGACGTCTGTCTGCGCGCGCGGGGCCACCGTTTCAGTGCGCTGGCGCAGGTTCCGTTGTCTCTGGCGCGCTGGCCTATTGCGGTCGGGAAAAGATTCGACGATACCTGTGGCGTGTCCCCCGACGAACCAGAGGAGCTACTTTGTTACTCCGCGCGCCTTATCGAGGTGTTCGCCAGGGCGCTGCGCGCGGAGGGCAAGCTGCCGCTGCAGGTGACCAGCTTGATCGAGGGCATCGACCCTGATCAGCGCGTGCCGATCGCCAGTGTTCATCAGTTCCTGGCGGCCTTCGACGCAGTCGTTCCCGACCCCGATCTCGGGCTGCGCGCCAGTCGCGAGATGACGCTCGGCGACGGCGGTGCGCTGGACTACGCGATGAGCAGCGCAGCCACGCTGCGCGACTGTCTCAACGTGGCTGCGCGCTACATGCGCCTGGTCAACGACGCGGCCTCCGTGTCCGTCGAGGTCGCCGCTGTCGAGGGGCAGGAGCTGGCCCTCGTGCGCGTGCGCAACCAGGTCGAGCTGCCGCGCACCGCGCTCGACTTTCAGCTCTGTGCGCTGCTCTGGAACCACGGACAGCTGTGGCCCGAGGGCATGAGCGACACGCTGTTGGTCAGCTTCCCGTACCCTGCGCCCAACGACCTCAGCGAGTACCGGCTCACGCTCGGCGGCGCCCGCCTGCGCTTTTCGGCCTCCGAGCTCGGCTTCTCCTTTCCTGCGCACTACCTCGATGCGCCGCTGCGCTCCACGGACGCCAAGCTGCACGGCGTCATGCGCAGCCACGTCGAGTGGATCCTGAGCAGTCTGCCCAAAGTGCGCAGCCTCACCGATCGCCTGCGCGCGCTGCTGATCGAGGAGCTCACGCGCGGGGAGCCCAGCGCCGCGCGCGTCGCCCGCCGTCTGTTCATGAGCAAACGAACGCTGGGTCGCCGACTCGAAGACGAGGGCACCACCTTCAGCCTGCAGCTCGATGCACTGCGCAAAGAGCTCGCGCTCCGCTACCTGCAGACCGGTGATCTGAGCATTGCCGAGGTCGCCTTGCTGACTGGCTTCTCGAGCAGCGGGGCCTTCCACCGCGCCTTCCGGCGCTGGACGGGCGACACGCCGCGCAGCTTCCGCATCGCCTCGCGGCAGCTTTTCGCGCCACCCGTGGCGCGCCTGGTGCAGACGCCGCTGCCGCACCCGGAGGCGCGTGCTGAGCCCAGCGCGACAAAGAAGCAGCTGCGCACGCCACAGCGCTTCGGCTGACCCTCGCGCGGGTAACACTGCGCGCATGGATCACCCGGTGAGCCTCGATCAAGCTGGACCGACCCGCGCGCTCGGTGCCGCCCCGCCGGCCAGCAAGCCCGCTCTGCGCGCGGGCAAGGGCGACCCCTTGGTGCTGCTGCACGGCGTCGTGGGTGGCGCGGCGATGTGGCGGCGCGTGGTGCCGCTGCTCGCCGATCAGCACGACGTGATCGCGTTCAACGCGCTCGGCCACCGCGGCGGCACACCGTGCACGACGCGTCCGGCACGCATCACGCACGTGGTCGACGACGCCGAGCGCAGCCTCGATGCGCTGGGGCTGGGCAGGGTGCACCTGGCCGGCAACTCGATGGGCGGCTGGGTCGCGCTCGAGCTGGCACGGCGTGGGCGCGCCCGCAGTGTGTGCGCCCTCTCGCCGGCCGGCATGTGGCAAGGCGCGAACCAGGAGTCTGCGACCTCGCTGCTGCGGGAGACGACGCGCCTGACGCGGCTGACGCGGCCGCTGTTGCCGCTGCTGGCCAGGCTCGCGCCGCTGCGTCGCTTTGCGCTGCGCAGCAACGCGGTGCACGCCTCCGAGGTGTCGCCTGCCGACCTGGTCGAGCTGGCCGACATCCTGCTCGGCTGCAGCGTCGCCGACGACCTGTTCGCCACCGACGAGAGCTTTGCGACGCTGCCCGCTAGCTGCCCCGTCACCATCGCCTGGTCGGCGGGCGATCGGATCTTTCCGGCGGACGAGTTCGAGGCGCGCGCGCGTGCACTGGTCCCGCACGCTCAGTACCAGCGCCTCGCCGCGGTGGGCCACGTACCCATGTTCGACGACGCCGAGCTGGTCGCCGAGACCATTCGCCAGGCGATCGCGCGCACCCGATCAGCTGTGTAGGATCAGGCGCGTGACCTCGGGCGGGGAGCCGATGCGCGCCGGCGGCCCGGCGGTGCCGAAGCCGCGGTTGACGTACAGCTGGCTGCCGTCGACGTCGTAGTGGCCACGGACCAGCCCGTGCCGGAGCACCAGCTCGGCCGGGTTGATGAACAGCGTCACCTGGCCGCCGTGCGTGTGCCCGCTGAGCGTCAGATCGGCGTAGCTGCGCGAGGTGGGAAAAAACGCCGGGTTGTGGCTGAGCAGCACGCGCGCCAGGTCGTCCGGGGCGCTGGCGAAGGCCAGCTCGAGCTGTGGCCCTGGGCTGTCGAAGCGCGGACCCGCCACGTCGTCGAGGCCCGCCAGCACGAACGAGGCGCCCGGCTGTCCGATGCGAATGTTCCGGTTGAGCAAGACCTGCGTGTCGGCGTCGCGCAGGCTCTGCATCACCTTGGCGGCGCCCGCGTAGTGATCGTGGTTGCCCGGGATCGCACACACGCCGTGGCGAGCCAGGCCCTGCAGCGAGCGCGCAAAGCGGCCGAGCACCGGCGCGTAGGACGCGTCGTGATCGAGCAAGTCTCCGGTCAGCACCACCAGGTCTGGCTTGGCGTCGCGCACCAGACTGAGCGCGGCGCTGAGCTCGCGCTCGCCGACGAAGGTGCCGACGTGCAGATCGGACAGCTGCACGATGGTGAAGCCATCGAGTGTGCGCGGCAGCTTCGCGAGTCGAATCGGCACCGTCTCCACGGTGTAGTCGCGCCGCCCGAACAGCGTGCCGTACGCGGCGGAGCTCATGCCGAGCGAGAGCGCACCGCCCGCGGCTGCCTGCGCGATGAACGCGCGGCGCGGCGGACTCGCCGGCGCCCCGCTTGCGAGCGTGTGCAGCGCGTCCGGCTGCGCGGGCTCGTCGCTCGCCGCAAGCTCCGGCGGCTCTCCGCCAGCCGTCGAAGTGCGCCCGCGCAAGCGCGCCACGAGCCGCGTCAGCCCCATCCCGAGCTCGACTGGCAGTAGCAGCACCGCGCTGATCACGATCGCGAGCATGACCGCGCCGCCGTACGCCCCGAGCGGCGCTGCGATGGCGCCGTACTCCACGCCCAACGTGCGCGAGATCACCGAGGCGACCAGCCCCAGCCCGAGCAGCACGGCGAGTGCGCGCGCTGCCCCGCGCGGCAAGACGAACGCCCATGTCGCGCGCCGAACCACGTACCAGGCGAGAGCTCCCGTAACCAACAACACCGTAAGCAGCGTCGTCGTGATGCGCCAGAACTCCGACATCTGGCGAGTCTACCGCGTCGGCCGTGGGCTCGCCGGTCGGCTGCCCTAGCTTCACCGAGCAGCGTGTGCATCCGGCACGCGTGCGTGACGCTCAGGCGGCGCCCGCCGCTTCCGATCGGTGCCTACGCCACTGCCTCCGCAGCGGCGGCGTACACCATCAAGCGAAGTCTTCGGCCAGGATACGCTCGATGTTGCGCTCGGCGAGCGCCGTGACCGTGAGCGCCGGGTTCGCGCCGAGACCGACCGGGATGAGCGAGCTGTCCATCACGTACAGACCCGGATAAGGCGCCATGCGTCCGTAGTCGTCCGTGGCCTCGCCCAGCGGGCAGCCGCCCACGGGGTGATAGGTCGCGCGGTCGCCGAGCAGGGGACCGCCAAACATACCGCCGGCGTGATAGCTGGTGCCGTTCGCCCGATTGATCTTGTCGAAGATGTAGCGGGCGCTCTTCACGGCGGGCTCCGATTGTTCGGCGGCCCACTTGAGCTCGACGGTGTCCGCGACACGATCGTAGACGAAGTGCCCCGCTTCCGGGCTCTCTGTCATCGTGATGAAGAACGTCATGAAGTTTTCGAAGCCGAACGGGAGCGGGTTGACCATCGTGAACGTGTGCTTGCCATCGCCGTCGGGGGCTCTGAACGCCGCGCCGGGGATGGTTGCTTGTGTCATGCCCGTCGGCATCCAGATCGGATTGTCGAGCGCCACGAAGATGTCGCTGTTGGGGCCCCACTTCGTGCCCACCGCAAGATCGAGATCCGGAAGGTCTCCACGCTCTCGCGCGCGCACCAGCAGCTCACTCGTTCCCATGCTTCCGGCGCCGAGGAACAGATGCGAGCAGGGCAGCGTCTTGTGCGACAGCACGTTGCCGTCGATGTCGATCTCCTTCACTTCGAGCTCGTAGCCGCCCGAGGAGACCTGACGGATCCGCAGTACCTCATGGAGCGGGAGAATCGTCAGCAGACCGGTGCCCATCGCGTCGGCGAGATAGGTTTTGTCCAGGCTCGCCTTGCCGTAGTTGTTGCCAAAGCCGGCCTCACCTCCGGTGGCAGACTTGGGGACCTTGCCTTCGAGCTCTTGCTTCATGTAGTCGTAGTCGTAGCCGCTCGTCACGCGCTCGGTCTTGTAGCCGACGCTCTCTGCCAGCGTCATCGCCACGCGGGCGTAGCGGTAGACCTCATCGTCGATCAATTCTTCGGGAACCTGGCTCGCCCGCAGATGCTTCTTGGCACGCGGATAATAGACGTCGAGCAGCTCGTCGACGTCGACGGTCGGCAGCGTCCGCTCCAGCACGTCGCGCTCGGGCATCACGAACACGGACATGTTCACGAGCGAGCCGCCGCCGACGCCACGGCCGCGCGACACACGCATGCTCTCCGGGCCCGTCACGTCGATGATGCCCGCCTGCACGGGCGTCTCGAGCTCGATCGGGATCGGGATGCCGAGGAAGCTTATCTGTTTGATCACTGCCTCGACGCGATCTTTGAACCACATCGCGCGTCCGTCGGGCGAGGTTGCGGAGCAGAAGACAAGCCCGTCAGCGTCGGGCTTGTTCCACAGCCGGCCCATCTCCAGCATCGTCACCGGGATGCCGCGCTCGGTGAGCCGCAGCGCTGCCACGGCGCTGCCGTAGCCACTGCCCACGATGATCACGGACTCGATTGCCTGGCCTACCTTGGCGACTCGAGGCAGGGGGTCGCCCTGACTGCCGAGCGCTCCTTCACAGGCACCGAGCGACAAGCCGAGCGCGCTCAGCGATGTGCCGCCGATACTGCGCAGCCCCAGCGCCGCCCCAACCTCCAGCAGTCGCCGTCCGAATGCTCGCCGATCCATGCCGCTCTCCTTCGTCAGTCCCTTGCAACGCTGTGCGTCTATCACGATCACGCGCGAGGCGACCGTGGCTCGAGGTCTTTGTGTCGCAAATGCTTGCTTTGGGCCGCTCGAGCAGAAGCTGACATACCGATTTCTCTTCCGCACCAAGCTGCGTAGGCCTGGCGAGACGGAATGCCTCGCCTTGCTTGTCGTCGGCAACCCTTGTTGGGCGGCGACAAGCTTGCTGGGCTGTACATCTAGGTGTACATTGCGTCATGGCAAAACGGTATTCCATCGCCGAAGCGCGTTCGAACTTGCCGAGCATCGTGGACCAGGCGGAGGCCGGTCAGGAGATCGAGCTCACGCGGCGGGGCAAGCCGGTCGCCGTCGTGGTGTCGCTGCGCGAGCTCGAGAGGCTTCGTGGCGAGCGTGTGCCCTTCGGGGAGGCCTACCGTCGATTCTTGAAAGCGCACCAGCTGAGTGAGGTGGGCGCGGACAAGGACGCCTTCGAGTCGGCGCGCGATCGGAGTCCTGGTCGGATCGTTGCGCTGTGACTGCCCGCTACCTTCTGGACACCAGCGTCGTTTCCTCTCCGATCTCGAAGCAGCCAAACCCCGAAGTGCTCAAGCGACTCGAGGAGCACGGCCACGAGTGCGCGATCGCAGCGCCGGTGTGGCACGAGCTGACGTTCGGGTGTCAGCGGCTCCCGCGCGGAAAGCGGCGTGAAGCAATCGAGACGTATCTCCATGATGTCGTGCTTGCCTCGTTTGCGGTCCTTGCATACGACGAGGCGGCGGCGCACTGGCACGGCATCGAGCGCGCGCGGCTGGAGGGCTTGGGCAAGCCCGCTCCCTACGCCGATGGACAGATCGCGGCAATCGCGTACGTGAAGGAGCTGACACTCATCACTGCGAACGTGAAGGACTTCACCCGTTTCAAGGGAATCGAGGTCGAGAATTGGTCCAAGCGGCGCTGAAAAGCCTTCTGACGTTGTGTGTCCGCCCAACGAAGCGCGCTTGCTGCTTGGGGCGATGGGCAACCACCGACTGCGCGCTGGGCCACACCATACGAGTACAACCCCAGGAACGCAGATCTCGACTGAGTTCGCGAGAGCGTCTCGACAACCCGCTCTGGGGCTCGGTGCCCTGCTGTTCTCCCCGCTGGTCGCGCTCGCGATGGGCCGCCATGCCAAGGCGAGCATCGTGCGCGTCTCCGCGCTTCTATTCGCGTTGCTGGCATCGCTGTTCGCGTGGTCCCCCCACGTCGCATATCTGCCTAGAACGCCGACCGCGACGGCGACCATAACCTAGGTTCAGATGTCCCACGAATGTCGCCAAATGTCTGCGGGCCTCCTCTTGCGTGCGCACGCTGCTGGGGCTGCTCTCCGACGATGCGGCGGCCAGACTCCTCGAAGCGCGATCATGGCTCCGTAGCCCGCGGCCGTGCGGCCGCGGGTGGGAGACAACTGAGCGGTCGAGGCGGGTACTTCCATCGTAGGAATCTGTCGACGACGGCCGCGGCTGTAAAGCTGCGCCGGCAAGTCGACTCGAGAGTGCCGGGTGTCCAGAAGGCTGCCGTGATATACGCGGTCATCTGGATGGGCCTATTGTCCTACAAGGAGTGGCGCTCGAGCCGGCCGACACGGCGCGCGCCGGTGGCTCGCGCGTGCGGGTCGTTGCTGGTCGGCTTGCTGGTCGGCTCGCTGGCCTGTGCTGTGCCCGACTACGGGCCAGCGCAGCCGGACGCGCGTGCGCTCGGGGTGGCCCGTGCCAGCGATGCGGGGGCTGTGCCCGGGCGCGCGTCGCCGCTCGACGCAGGCAAGCTGGAGAGCGCGGTCGAGCACGATGCGAGCGCGGCGCCGGGGAACGCTTGTGCGGACTGCGACGCCGGTGGCGCGCCCGCAGCGCCCCCTCCCTGGGCCGCCCTCCTGCTCGGGCAGCACGCCATGCGCGCGCGTTTTTTCGCGCGCAGCATGGGCTTGCTGCAGGCCTGGAACCCGCTCAAGAACGAGTACTGGCTGCTTGCGACGTTCCGCCTGGAGGGCAACGAGGTGCGCCTCAGCACCAAGACCTGTCGCGCGATCGGCGAGAACAACCTGGCCGGCCTGGTCGCCAACGTCGCGCCGCTGTACACGGACAAGCTCCCCGTGCGCGAGTACCTGGTGCGCTCGGACGGGCGCGAGTGGTGGACCGAGGGCGAGCCGCTCGCGCTCGGTTTCCAGACCACACCTCTGGTGCCCTGTCCGACGCCTGGCGCCAAGGTCCCGCGCGCGCCGGAGCAGGCCTGGATCACGGAGGGCCAGTGCACGTGTCCCGCGCTCGACGCGCCGCCGCCCACCAGCAGCCTCGACTGCCGAGTCGACGACCTCGACGGCGACCGCTCGCCGGGTGTCACCGTCTCGGTCAGCGGCGCAGTCGCCACCAAGTACTCCGTGCGCCTCCTCGACTCGGCGGAGCTGGTGCACGGGGTGTTCGATCCGAGCGGGCGCGCGCACGCGGCGCACTACGCACCCAACAGCTCGCTTGCCCAGCTCGGCTGCGCGCAAGAGCCGTGTCCCCCCGTGCTAGCGCAGGACTGCCACCCGAGCGTCAACCCGGTCTTGCTGCGCAGACTGGCCGAGGCGGGTGCGCCTGCGCTGGCGTGCGACGACGTGCTGGCCGCGCAAGGCACCCTCTTTCCGGCCGATTCGCTCGAATTCCCCAGCGATGGTTGTTGAGCGCGAGGCGTAAGCGTCGAGACCTGTCCGGCAACCGAGCGCGCTCCCAGTGCCACATCGAGGCAACCGCGGCTGTACCAGTGTGCCGCGCTGGTCGTGGACTCGCTGGCCCGCTGCCGTAGCTTCACCGAGCAGCAACAAAACCTTACTGTTCGAGTCCGCCGCCCGTGCGAAACCACAGCGCAAGCGCCAGCGCGGCCAGCGCGAAGCCGACGACGATCAGCAAAAACCCGCCGGCACCGACGACGAACCAGGGCCGCAGGCGACGCTGCGCGGGCAGGTCGAGCAGCCGATGGTGCTTCTGTGGACGCCAGTACCAGCCGCGCGGCAACGCACCGACGAGCAGCAGCTCGCGGCGCAGCACCACGTGATAACCGAGGCCAGCCGGCATGCCGAGCACGAAGCCCAGCGCCATCAGCGCCAGCGCGAAGCTCGCCAGCACCTGGAGCGGCACGAAGATCGCCGTCAGCGCGAGCCCGACGAGCAGGATCAGCGGAGCGAGCGCGACGATCAGCTCCGCCATGGACTCACCTCGTGTTCAGCGCACGCGCTGCGTGCTCAGCGCTTCAACAGCTTGGCGAACGGATTGTTCGCGAACTTCTCGGGCTCGGGGCGCTGGCCAGCCCCGCCGCTGCCACGCTGTTGCCCGCCACCGTTGCCGCGCTGCGCCCCGCCGCGTTGGTCCTGTCCGCGTGGATCGCGCTGCTGGGGGCCGCGCTGCGCAAAAGCCTGCTCGCGCGGGCCGCCGCCTTGTGTGTTGCCTTGCGGACGCGCGCCCTCGCTGCGTGCGCTGAGCGCGATGCGTTTGCGGGCCAGGTCGACCTCCAGCACGCGCACCTTGATCTTGTCGCCCACCTTGACGACCTCGCTCGGGTCCTTGATGAAACGATCGGAGAGCTGCGAGACGTGAACCAAGCCGTCCTGGTGCACACCGACGTCGACGAACGCACCAAACGCCGTGACGTTGGTGACCACGCCCTCGAGCTGCATGCCCAGCTGCAGGTCTTCGAGCTTCTCGACGTCTTCGCGGAACTTGGGCGGCTCGAAGTCGGCGCGTGGATCGCGACCCGGCTTCTTGAGCTCGGCCACGATGTCGCGCAGCGTGGGCTCACCCAGGCCCTCGCCGATGTACTTCTTGAGGTCGATGCGCTCGACCGCGGCGGCGTTGCCCACCAGCTCTTCGACCTTGAGGCCGAGGTCGCCCGCGATGCGCTGCACGAGCTCGTAGCGCTCGGGGTGCACAGCCGAGCCGTCGAGCGGGTGCGCGCCGCCGGCGACCCGCAAAAAGCCTGCCGACTGCTCGAACGCGCGCGGCCCGAGGCCAGGTACCTCGAGCAGCTCGAGCCGGCTCTTGAAGCGCCCGTGGTCCTCGCGGAACTTGACGATCTTTTTGGCCAGCGACGGTCCGATGCCGCTGACGCGTGAGAGCAGCGGCGCGCTCGCCGTGTTGAGCTCGACGCCGACGCCGTTGACGCAGCTCTCCACGACCTCGTCGAGCTTTTTGGCGAGCAGCGGCTGGTGCACGTCGTGCTGGTACTGACCGACGCCGATCGCTTTGGGGTCGATCTTGACGAACTCGGCGAGCGGATCTTGCAGACGGCGCGCGATGGACAGCGCGCCGCGCACCGTGATGTCGAGGTCGGGGTGCTCTTCGCGCGCGATGTCGCTCGCGCTGTACACGCTGGCGCCGGCCTCGTTGACCTGCACCACGATCAGCTCGTGCTGCCCCGCCTCTTTGAGCGTGGCGCGCACGAAGCGCTCGGCCTCGCGACCGCCCGTGCCGTTGCCGATCGCGACCGCGCTCGGCTTGTACTGTGCGACGTAGGCGAGCAGCTGCTTTTTGGCGGCTTCTTCGGCGCCGGCGCCCTTGGCAAGGTGCAGCACCGTCTCGGCCAGGAACTTGCCGTTGGCGTCGACGGCGACGAACTTGCAGCCGGTGCGCAAGCCGGGATCGACGCCGAGCACGCCCTTTTCGCCGAGCGGGGCGGACATCATGAGGTTGCGCAGGTTGTCGGCGAACACGTCTACTGCGCCGCGGTCGGAGCGCACCTTGACCTCGATGCGCAGGTCGTTCTCGACGCTGGGCGCGAGCAGTCGTTTGTAGCCGTCTTCGACTGCCTGGTGCAGCTCGTCGGCGAACGGCGAGCCTGCGCGTTTGCCCATCAGCGCGGCCAGCGACATCACCAGCGGCTCACCGTCGACCTCGACGTGCGCGCGCAGCACGTTCTCGCGCTCGCCGCGCCGAATCGCCAAGAAGCGGTGCGAGGGGATGCTCTTGAGCGCCTCACGGTAGTCGTAGTACTGCTCGAACTTGGTGGGCGCATCGGGCAAGCCGGCTGCTTTTTCGGACACCAGCACGCCGTGCTCGGCAAACGTCTCGCGCACCCGAGCGCGCGCGTCGGCGTGCTCGGACAGCCACTCGGCCACGATGTCGCGCGCGCCCGAGAGCGCAGCCTTGGCGTCGGGCACTTCCTTTTCAATCGACACGAACGCGGCCGCGTCGTCGCTCGGCTTGCCGCTCACGGGCTGCTCGACGATGCGCTTGGCCAGCGGCTCGAGCCCACGCTCCTTGGCGATGATGCCGCGCGTGCGCCGCTTGGGCTTGAACGGCAGGTACAGGTCTTCGAGCGCGGCTTTGGTGTCGCAGGCGAGGATGCGCGCCTTGAGCTCGTCGCTCAGCTTGCCTTGCGACGCGATGGACTCGAGGATCGCCTTGCGCCGATCGTCGAGCTCGATGAGGTACGCGCGTCGCTCCTCGATGTTGCGGATCTGCACCTCGTCGAGCGAGCCGGTCGCCTCTTTGCGGTAGCGCGCGATGAACGGCACGGTGGCGCTCTCTTCGAGCAAGCGCACGACGGCGCGCACGCCGGCTGCGGGCAAGCCGAGCTCGCGTGCAATCAATGGAACGGGATCAAACGTGTTGGCTTGAGTGTCGGTCATCGCTTCGCCCTGAAGACGCAGGTGCGCGCTCTGCGCGGCTGAACAACCAGGCCCCTGCGTCAGTGTAATGAGTCTGCAGTCGGAACGGGGAGGTTACGGAGCGGCTTCGGCCGCGCCTGTCGCCGTGCCCGCGTCGAGCGCGTCGTGCTGGCGGTGCGCCCACCAGATGTACGCCACCGTGAGCGCGAACAGCACCACTCCCAGCAGCGGTACCCAGCTCGGCGTGTCGCCGGCCTCGTCTGTCACGTTGGGTAGCTCGGGCGGATGGTTGGCGTGGCTCATCGGGCTCGGAAAGTGGCAGAGAACCGGCTGCGGTTCAAGCAACCTGCTCTTCCGGTCTTTTGGTCTTCGGCTCCTCGGTGGCAGCGAACCCGCAGGCGGTCGGCCCCGTGTCCACCGGCCCAAGGGACGAGGGAAAAGGACCTTAGCCGTTGATCAAGGCCAACAGCTCGTCGTGCACGAGTCCGTTGCTGGCCAAGGCGCCGGGCCCGTAGATCGTCTCCTCGCCAGTCAGCGACGTGAGTCGACCGCCTGCCTCGCGGACCAACAGCGCCGCCGCGGCGACGTCGTAGGGCTGCACCGAGGGGTCCACCACGGCGTCCGCCTGGCCGAGCAACAGGGCGCGGTAGTTGGCGAAATCCGCCAGCCCGCGCTGTGTGTAGCTGGCCCGCGCGAGTGTGCCGAGCAGCGCCTCGCGGCCGTCGTCGGTGAACTGCGCGAGGCCCCCGTGGCAGACCAGCGCGTCCTCGAGCTTGGCCACGCCGGACAGGCGCACCGGACGACCGTTGACGTAGGCGCCTTCGCCGCGCACGCCGCTGAACAGATCGCCGGCGGCCGGCATGTACGCGACGCCAGCGACCGGCTCACCCGCGAGCTCGAGCCCGACCAGGATGGACCAGGTCGGCAGCCCGCGCATGAACGCCCGCGTGCCGTCGATGGGGTCGACCACGAAGCGCAGCGCATCCGTGCGCGCGCTGTCGCCACCGTGCTCCTCGCCGAAAAAACGAGCGCCCGGAAAACGCGCCCGAACGAAGCTCAGGAGATACGTCTCGACCTGCTTGTCCGCCTCCGTGACGGGGCTGCGATCGGGCTTTTTTTGCGCACGATCGCCGGCACCGTGGCGGTACAGGGTGAGTGCCAGCTCGCCCGCCGCGAGCACCGCCGAGATCAGGTCGTCGAACGCGGAGCGCCCACCGATGTCTTCGTACATGCCGATAGTGCTAGCACTGCCGGACGGAACCGATATCAGTTCCGCGCGGACGAGCGCGCGCTGACGCGCGTGCGAGCCAAGGAAAGACGCTGCGGGGAGCCACATGACGCTCAAGGTTGCTGTCCACGGAGCCGCCGGCCGCATGGGTCGCGCGCTGGTGCAGATGATTCACGATGCCGCCGATCTGGAGCTCGAGGGCGCGATCGACTCGGCCCACAGTCCCGCGCTCGGCCACGATGCCGGCGAGCTTGCAGGCGTGGGCGCCGTCGGCTGGCCCATCAGCAGTCACCTCGAGGCGATCGCGAGTGCCGACGTGGTGATCGACTTCAGCTTGCCGGTCGCTTTCGACGCGCTGCTCGACGCGGCGCTGCGCTACTCGCGGCCGCTCGTGCTGGCCACCACGGGGCTGAGCGCGGTTAACCAGCAGCGCATCGACGAGGCGGCCAAGTCGCTGCCGATCGTCGCCGCGCCCAACTACAGCACCGGCGTGGCCGTGCTCTATCACCTGGCGGAGCAAGCCAGCGCGCTCCTGGCCGACTTCGACATCGAGGTGGTCGAGATGCACCATCGCCGCAAGATCGACGCACCCAGCGGGACCGCGATTGGGCTGGCCGAGGCGGCTGCGCGGGGGCGCAAGCTCGACCTCAAAGAGCACGCCGTGTACGGCCGCGAGGGACATCCCGGCGCGCGGACCAACGAGGAGATCGGCATCATGACGCTGCGCGGCGGCGACGTGATCGGCGACCACACCCTGTACCTGGCAGGCGAGGGCGAGCGGCTCGAGCTGACGCACCGCTCGGGCAACCGCGAGCTGTTCGCGCGCGGCGCCCTGCGCGCCGCACGCTGGGTCGCCAAGCAGCCCGCGGGTCGCCGCTACAACATGAAGGACGTGTTGGGTCTCAAACAGTAACGCCTGGAGCGCGAGGCACGTCGCGATCCGCCACCGCCTCCTGCGCTCCGTGCTCACCGACAGGAAGTCGGCTCCGCGCGGTGCTCGGAGCGCGGGTTTGACAGAAGCGCGCCTCGCAACGCGCCTCGCACTCCACCCGTCACTGTTTCGTTCGTCAGTCTTCGAGCAGCACGAGCTTGGCGCCGAGCTCGGCGGCGCCTGGGGAGCAGGTCGGGCGCACGATCGACACGCCGTCCGCGCTGCACAGCGCGCTGGGGGCGACCGCTCCGAGTAGCGCCAGGGTGTATGCCTTGCCCGGCTGCAGCTTGGAGAAGGTGCCCTTGGCCACCGGCATCAGGCTGGTGGTCGCACAGTCCTTGTTCTGCGCGTCGAAGTCGCCCTGCGCGAAGACACGAAAGTCGTACGCGAGGCGCGCGTCGAAGCCGGCGCCGACCGCGCTGCGCACACGAAACGGAAAACCCGGCTGCGGCGGCTTGGGCACCACGCTGCTGTCGCGCGTGCCTGCCGTGATGCACAGGCGCAGCGCCCCGACGGATTGATTGGCGAGCTTGGGATCGGCGGGCGGCACGTCGGGAATGGCGTGGAACACCGACAGTGAGAATGTGTCGGGGCTGCTCGCCGCCTGGTCGCGCTGAATCAAAGCGCCGATCCCGAAGGCAGACTGCAGCGTGCTCTGCTCGGCAGGGGGACGCGCCGCCAGTGCGCTCGGGTCGAGCGCCAGGCCGGAGCCGAGCAGCGTCACGGCATCGGCGCCGGCGAGCGCCGGCAGCAGGCCGAGCGACGCGTCGGCGAACCCGCCCTCGGCGATGGGTAGCGCGATGGTGGCCTCGCGCGTGGCTTCGGCGCACGGGTCGGGTGGCGGGCCGGCGTCGCGCGCGCCGCCGTCGGCGAGCGTGCCCGCGTCGCCGCTGGTCGGGCGCAGCTCACGCTGCAGCGTGAGGGCGCCGCTCGTGATGGCGGGCAGAGAGACCGTGGCGCTGCGCGTGCCGTACTCCGCGCGCAACACCGTGGCTTGCTCCTTGAGCAGCTGCGCTGCGACCGGCCCGGGGCCGTCCGGGTCGTGGCACACCTGCAGCGCCCCGGTATTGGGGATCCCGTGCAGAAAACGCACACGGATGGTGGGGCCGCTGTTGAGCCCGCCGTCGGCGCGTCCGCTCGCGCCGCCGTCGAGGCCGCCGTCGGTGGAGTAGCCCGGCGCCCCGGTGCCGAAGGAGCCGTCGGCGTCGGCGTGCAGCTGCGCTTCCGAGTCGCACGCGGCCAGGCCCTGCGCCGCGCCACAGGCCAGACCAAAGCGCAGCAGAACAGCACACAACCCCTGCCGAACGCGGGTCGGAGCGCGCGGTTTTTGCGCGCGCGAGCGAACGTCCAAGCGCGCCCTCGGGCGCGCCAGCGGAGACGGGTGGGGCGCAGCCGAGGAGCGAGGGCTGGCGTGTGGGCGGGGTGCGGACATCGGTGGCGTAGGGCGCTGAGTCTGCCATCGCTGCGCACGCGCGTCCAAGCAGGTGGCACGAGCTAGCACGGAATGGCAGCGGGTTCGGTTAGAGAGCGGCGCCGCGATTTGCTAACCTGTCGGCTCCATGACGGTTCCTTCGCGCTGTCCGAGCTGCGGCACACCTTGCAAACCAAGCGACTCTTTCTGCGGCGCTTGCGGAGCCGATCTCGTGACTGCCCCGCCCGCGCGTGCGCCAGCCGCGGCCGATCCTGCGCGCCCCGCAGCCGCGCCGCCGCGCCCCGCGCCGTCGCCCCAGCGCACGATGATGGGGCTGCCTGGCCAGCTTCCCGGGGCGGCTGCTCCGGCTGCGCCGCCCGGGCCCACGGGCCCCGCACCCGTGGTGGCCAGCAACGCACCGGCCGCACCCGCCGCGGCCCCCGCGAGCGGTGCGACCGACGCGCCCAAAGCGCGGGGTTTTTCGCAGAAGACGATGCTCGGGATGACGTCGCCGTTCATGCCGGGCCCGCCCCAGCCGCTGCACACCCGGCCGGCCGAGGGCCCCGCCAGCCCACCCGCGGCGTCTGCAGCGTTCTCGCCGCCAAGCGCCGCGCCGGCCCCCAAGGCCAGCGCGCCGGCGTCAGGCGCGGCTGCCGGTGCAGCGCCGAGTCCAGGCCCTGCCCCCAAGCACACCATGCTCGGGGTCGCACCGCCGGCCGCCGTGGCCGCGGCCATTCGTGCTTCCGCGGCCAACAGCGCCGCCGCTGCGGCCGCCGCCGCGACGACGCCCAGCGCGGGCGCGGCCGCGACACCCAGCGCGGCCGCGACGCCCAGCCCGTCCGGCGCGGCGAGTGCGGCCGCCGCGACGACGCCACGCACGGCGGCTGCCACGCCTCCGACTGGCGCTGCCGCCGCTCCAGCGAGCGCCGCCAGCGCGGCTCCGTCGAGCGCGGGCAACGCCGCCCCGACACCTCCCGCGCCGCCTGCGCAGTACGGTCTCGAGCCCCGGCCGGCGAGCGACTCGTTTACCGCCAAGCCGCTGCCTCCGCGCGGGCCCGAGCCGAAAAAGACCATGATCGGCGTGCCCCCGGTGGTGGCGCCGGCAGCTGCGCCGTCGCTCGCCAGCCACGAGGCGAGCTCGGTCGGCATCTCCTCGACCTTGCCACCGCCCCCAGCGCCGCCGCCGGCCCCGGTGGCCAGCCCTGAAAACAAGGTCGCGGCGCAGACCGATCGCACCATGTTGGGGATTCCCGTTGCGGCGCAGGGCGAGGGCCCGCCGGCCGCGCCGGCGTTCGGCTCCGACCCGAATGCGCGCTCGTTTACCCTGCCGACCGACCACGACGAGTTCGCGCCTCGCGACTCGAACCTGCCCACAAAGCCCTCGAAGGCGCGTGCGCTGCTGGCGGCGCTGGCCGGTGCGCTGCTGGTGCTCGCGCTCGGCCTGTCCGTCTGGCACTACCTCGGCGGCTCCGACCTGGTCGTGCGCGTGGTGCAGAGCGACGAGGGCGAGCAGCTGCAGGTCGACGTGCCGTCGGCCGCGCCGGGCACCAAGGTGCGTTTCCTGGGCGTGGAGCAGGAGCTTCACGGCGGGGTGGCCAAGTTTCCGCTCGCTGCCGACGCACTCGCGCTCGGCGACAACGAGCTGTCCATCGGCGTCGTGCGCGACGGCGAGGTCAAGGCGACCAACGTCAGCCTGCACGTCGCCTACCGCGCGCGCGTCGACCTGGCCGGGCTGTCCAACGACCCACCCACGCTCGACGTGGTCGTCGACGCGCTGCCCGGCGCCAAGGTCGAGGTCGACGGTCAGGCGGTAAAGCTCGATGCGCACGGGCGCGGCACCAAGCGCTACCCCGTCGACGCACAGGCGGGTAGCAAGCTCGCCTTCTCGGCGCGCTACAGCATCCGGCCGGCCGAGGGCGCGCCGGCCGAGGGCACGCTGTCCCTCAACCTGCCCGTGAGCAGCCTACAGATCGATCGACCGGGCAGCCACGTCACCACCGATCAGACCAGCATCGAGGTGGCGGGCGCAGTCGAGAACCTGGCCGAGGTCACGGTCGATGGACAGAGGGTCAAGGTCAGCGACGGCCGGTTTCTGCACAAGATCAAGCTGGCCACGACCGGAGAGCACGCCATTCACGTCGTCGCGCGCGTCCCCGGCAAGGCGCCACGCGCGGTCGAGGTGTCGGTCACGCGCGTGGCCGATCTCACGCTGGCCGCGGCCAGCTTCAAGCCCGACCCGTCGCTCAACTACGCCAAGATCGCACAAAATCCGGTGATCTATCGCGGTCAAAACGTGTCGTTCGACGGGCGCGTCTACAACGTCGAGGTCAAGGGCAGCGCCAGCCACCTGCAGATGTTGGTGCGCGACTGCCCCGGCACCCAGCGCTGCCCGCTGTGGGTCGAGCTGCCGCAAGCCACCGATGCCACCGTCAACAGCTGGGTGCGCGTGTTGGGCACCGTCGCTGGCGAGCAGCAGTTTCGTTCGGAGCGCAACCAGGTGCACACGGTACCCAGCGTGACCGCGCAGTACGTGCTCAAGCTCGCGCGTTGAGGCAAGCTCGCGCGCTGAGGCAATGGTCAGCTCCACACAAGCGCTCACCAGCTGTCCCGCGTGCGGGATCGCATTCCCGCTCGGCGCGCGCTTCTGTCCGGCCTGCGGCACCGCCATCGACGCCACCCCAGCGGCGCAGCGCGTCGCGGTGTCCGTGCAGCAGACGCTGGCCAGCGCGGTCGATCCGCTGATCGGCAAGGTGGTCGCCGATCGCTATCGCATCCTGGCCATCCTCGGTCGCGGCGGCATGGGCGTGGTGTACCGCGCGGAGCACGTGCACATCGGCAAGCTGATGGCGATCAAGCTGCTGTCTGGCTCGCTCGCCAACGACCCGCAGGTGCTGCGGCGTTTTCAGCGCGAGGCGCGCGCCGTCAGCAAGCTCAACCACCCCAACACGGTGCAGATCTTCGACTTCGGCGAGAGCGATCACCTGGCTTTTTTGGTGATGGAGTACCTGCCGGGTCGCGACCTGGCGACGCTGATCGCCGAACAGACCGCGCTGCCGTTCGAGCGCGTCGCGCAGATCGCCGCGCAGATCGCCGCCAGCGTGGACGAGGCGCACAAGGTCGGCGTGATCCACCGCGACATCAAGCCCGAGAACGTGATGATCGTCGACACGCGCGAGCAGCACGACTTCGTCAAGGTGCTCGACTTCGGCATCGCCAAGCTGCGCGACACCGAAGAAAACATGGCCACGCAGAAGGGCCACTTGATCGGCACGCCGCACTACATGGCGCCCGAGCAGATCCGCGCGGACGGCATCGACCATCGCGTGGACATCTACGCGCTCGGGGCGCTGATGTACAAGGCCGTCACGGGGGACACGCCGTTCACGGCGGACAACCCGCTCGAGGTGCTCGGCAAGCACCTCAACGAGCCGCTGGTGCCGGTGCGCCGGCGCGCGCCCGAGCGGGACATCCCCGAAGAGGCCGAGCGCATCATCGGCAAGGCGCTGCAGAAGGACCCGGCGCGCCGCTACCAGACGATGGCTGCGCTGCGCCAGGACCTGCAGAGCTTTCTGCGCAGCACGGGCCTCGCCTCGGGTGCCTTCGAGGTCGAGCCAGAGCAAGTGCTCGGGCTCGGCACTGCCGGCGAGCTGGCCACGCGCGGCGACGTCGACGGCTACGAGCGCGGGCTCCTGCGCGCCAGTCGACTGGGCAAGGCGCTGGGCGCGCTGGCGCTCGTCGCGGCTGGCTACGGTGCCGTCTACCTGTGGCGCAGCGAGGCCCGACCGAGCGTCGCCGACACGGAGAGCGAGCCCAACGACGAGCCCGCCGGTGCCAACCTGCTCGCGCCAGGACAGCCCATCAAGGCGCTGATCGGCAAGCGCAAGTCGCCCGGGGAGGGCGACGCGGACGTGTACCGCATCGAGCTCGTCGACACGCGCAGTTCGTCCGCGTCCGAACCAACGACCGAGGCCACGCCGCGCGTCGCCGACATCGCGCTGAGCGCGCTGCCCAACATGGACCTCGCGCTGGATCTGGTCGAGCACGGCTCCGCACAGCCGCTGCTGACCGTCAACTCGGGCAAGGTCGGGGAGCCCGAGCGCATCCCCAACGTGCTGTTGCGCGGCGACGCGTACTACCTGCGCGTGCGCGAGGTGGCGGTCAGCGGTCGCTACCCGACCGAGAACGTGTCGGACCAGTACACGGTCTCGCTGTCGCTCGCGGCACACGACCCCACGCGCGAGAGCGAGCTCAACGACGCCCTCGAGCTGGCCGAGCAGCTGCGACCTGGCACACCACGACACGGGCTGATCGGCTGGAGCGACGACCGCGACGTGTACTGTGCCGAGCCGAGCACGGCGCCCCAGACCGTCACCGTGAGCGCGGTGGCCGAGCTCGACCTGGTGCTGACCTACCTCGATCGCAACACCTCGGCCGGCCAGCGTATCGACCATCAGGGCCCTGGAAAAGGCGAACAAATTGAGCTGCCCGCGAGCGCGGGTGCGCGCGCTTCGTGCTTCACCGTGAGCGCGCGCGAGAACGGCGAGGCCAAGCTGTTCGCGCCCTCGTCGAGCTACCAGATCGCGCTCGCGCCCGCGTCCTGAACGATCGTTTGTGGGCCAGCGCCTTGCGGAGGGCAGGGTGGTGCGCTCTCTTTGGCCGCCCCATGCGCGCCGACGAGCTCGACTACGACCTACCCGAAGAACTGATCGCGCAAGCGCCCACGCCCGCGCGCGACGGCGCACGCCTGCTGGTGATGCCGCGCGGCGAGGCGACGTTTGCCCACAAACAGATCGTCGACCTGCCCGCGCTGTTGCCGCCGGCGCTGTTCGTGTTCAACGACACGCGCGTGATCCCGGCGCGCTTGCGCGGCCTCAAGCCGAGTGGCGGCAAGTTCGAGCTGCTGCTGGTCGAGCGCGTCGCCGCCTCCGAGGAGCACGCTGCGCGCGAGGAGCGCTGGCTGTGCATGGCGCGCCCGATGAAGAGCCTGCACGCAGGCATGCAGCTGACCGTGGGCGCGCTCGCCATCGAGGTGGGCGAGCGCGTGGGCGAGGCGCTGCTCGCGGTCACGCTGCGCGCCGCAGAGGGCGTCGAGCGGGCGCTCGCGGCCGAGGGCGAGCTGCCCCTGCCGCCGTACATCGCGCGCGCTCCGGTCGCGCAAGACCACGAGCGCTACCAGACCGTGTTCGCGCGCGAGCCGGGTGCGGTGGCTGCGCCCACGGCGGGCCTGCACTTTGGCGAGGCGCTGCTGCGCGCGCTGGCGGCGCACGGGCACCAGCGCGCGTTCATCACGCTGCACGTGGGCCTGGGCACCTTTTTGCCGCTCGCCGTCGACGACCTGCGAGAGCACCGCATGCACAGTGAGCGCTTCGTGATCTCCAGCGCGTGCGCGGAGGCGGTGCGCGCAGCCAAGCGCGAGGGACGTCCCGTGATCGCGGTCGGCACCACCGTGGTGCGCACGCTCGAGGCCTCGGCACGCGCGCACGGCGAGGTCACGGCCGGCGCGGGCGCCACCGACCTGTGCATCTTCCCGCCCTACCAGCTGCGCGTGATCGACGGGCTGCTGACCAACTTTCACCTGCCGCGCTCGACCTTGCTCGCGCTCGTGATGGCGTTCGCGGGCAGCGAGCCCGTGCGCGCCGCCTACCGCGAGGCCGTGCGCGAGCGCTATCGTTTCTTCAGCTACGGCGACGCGATGTTGATCCAGCCCGCGAGCGCACCGTGAACGAACGGGAACTCTCTCCTTTGGTCTCGGCCGGCTTCTTTTTTGCCGAGACGGCGCGCGACGGCGACGCGCGCACGACGCTGCTGCGCACGCCGCGCGCCAACATCGAGACGCCGGTGTTCATGCCGGTGGGCACGCAGGCCAGCGTCAAGTCGCAGACGCCCGACGAGGTGGCCGCGACCGGGGCGCGCATCATCCTCGCCAACACCTACCACTTGTGGCTGCGCCCCGGCGCCGAGCGGGTGGAGACGCTGGGCGGCGTGCAGCGCTTCATGAGCTGGCCGCACGCCATGCTCACCGACAGCGGCGGCTACCAGGTGTTCTCGCTGGCCAAGCTGCGCAAGATCGACGACCACGGCGTGTCGTTCCGCTCGCACCTCAGCGGCGAGCACAAGCTGCTCACGCCCGAGGAGTCGATGCGCGTGCAGGCCTGCCTGGGCTCGGACATCGCGATGTTGCTCGACGAGTGCCCGCCTGGGGCCGCGCCGCGCGCCGTGATCGAGGCGGCCATGAAGCGCACCAGCGCCTGGGCGCGCCGCTCGCTGGCGGCGCCCCGGCACCCGGGACAGGCGCGCTTCGGCATCGTGCAGGGCGGCACGCAGCTCGACTTGCGCTTTTCCCACCTGGCCGACATCGCCTCGCTCGAGGTGGACGGGGTGGCGCTGGGCGGCTTCTCGGTCGGCGAGCCCATCCCCGACATGTACCGCGTGCTCGCTGAGCTCGCGCCCAAGATGCCGCGCGACAAGCCGCGCTACCTGATGGGGGTCGGTACGCCGTACGACTTGCTGGCCGCGATTGGCAGCGGCATCGACATGTTCGACTGCGTGTTGCCCACCCGCAACGCGCGCAACGGGCAGGCGCTGACCTGGCATGGTCGCGTCAACCTGCGCCAGGCCCGCCACACCGAAGACACCGCGCCGCTCGACCCCGACTGCGGCTGCCCGGTCTGCCAGCGCTTCACGCGCGCCTACTTGCGCCACCTGTTCAACGCCAAGGAGATGCTCGGGCCGCGCCTGATCACCGAGCACAACCTGTGGTTTTACGGAGAGCTCACGGCACGCGCGCGCAAGGCCATCCGGGCCGGCAAGTACGCGGCATTCGCGCGCGACGCCGCGGCCCGCATGCGCGACGGCGACGAGATCAAAACCCGGGTGGTAGGCTAGACTTGATCAGCGTGGGGCGCGTCGGGTTGGGCTGCCACACCAGCTGCACCGCAGGGTTGAGCTCGTCCCCGGCGCCCAGGAACTCGGCGTTGGCGTGCACCGCGATGCGAATCCGGTCCTGCACCTTGAGCGTGCCGCCCAGCGCGCGAAACGGCTTGATGCCCCACTGGCTCGGCGTGAGCTCGAGCTCACCCACGATGCGCGCGCCGCGCACCATCAGCAGCACCGACAGCGGACGGGTGACGCCGCACATGGTGAGGTCGCCCACGACGGTGAAGGGCGACTCGCGGCTGCTCGCGCGGCCCTCGAAGCGCACGTCGCCGTAGTCCGCAGCGCGCAGCACGTCGTGCAAGACGTTGTCGCGGATCTTGCGGCGGTCGCTCTCGCTCGGCTCGTTGCGCAGCAGCTTGCCGTCTTTCATCACGCCGTCGATGTGCAGCGAGCCGGGCGCGAAGTGCGCGCTGACCTCGGTGCCGCGCGCGCTGATCTCGAAGCGCTGCACGCTCAGGCGCAGGTCGTGGGCCAGCTTGCTCAGCAGGCCCTCCTTGAACGTGTAGATGTAGATGGCGGCGTCCATTTTTCGAGCTTCCAAGGGTACGCGTGATCGGCGCTTTCGCACGCGCGAAAAAAGCGATGGAAAGCCCTGTTTGCCTTCGCCCCGCAAGGGGAGTATCAGCCGCGCGCACGCACCCGGACCCGGCTTGGGCTCCACAACGAGGAACGACCGATGGCTGCCATCAAGAGGGCTTTGATTTCCGTCTCGGACAAGCGCAACTTGGCCGACTTCGCCAAACGTCTCGCCGCCGCCGGCGTGGAGGTGCTGTCCACGGGTGGCACTGCCAAGGCGCTGCGCGAGGCCGGCCTGTCGGTGATCGACGTCTCCGAGTACACCAAGTCGCCCGAGATCATGGATGGTCGCGTCAAGACGCTGCACCCGCGCGTGCACGGCGGCTTGCTGATGCGCGACAGCGCCGAAGATCGCGCGCAGCTGGCGGAGATCGGCGGCCAGCCGATCGACCTGGTGGTGGTCAACCTGTACCCGTTCGAGAGCACCGTCCAGCGCGGCGCGCCGCACGCCGAGGTGATCGAGAACATCGACATCGGCGGCCCGTCCATGCTGCGCAGCGCGGCCAAAAACCACGCCCGGGTGACCGTGATCGTCGACCCGGCCGACTACGACCTGGTCGCCGACACGCTGCCCCAGGCTCCCGACGCGGCGACGCGCGCCAAGCTGGCGGCCAAGGCGTTCACGCACACCGCGGCCTACGACGGCGCGATCGCCGGCTACCTCACCGGGCGCAACGACGACGGCACGACGAGCGCCTTTCCGGGCACCTTGAGCTTGCAGTTTCAGCGCGCGTACGGCCTGCGTTACGGCGAGAACCCGCACCAGTCGGGTGCCTTCTACGTCGAGCGCAACGCCCCCGAGGGCAGCCTCGCGCGCGCCACCTCGCTCGGCGCTGGCGGCAAGGAGCTGTCGTTCAACAACCTGGTCGACTGCGAGGCCGCGCTCGATGCGGTGCGCGAGTTCGAGGGGCCGGCGGCGGTCGTCGTCAAACACACCAACCCGTGCGGCGTGGCCGAGGCGAGCTCGCTCGCCGAGGCCTACCGCATCGCGCGCGAGGCCGACGCGACCAGCGCGTTCGGCGGCATCGTGGCGCTCAACCGGGCCGTCGACGAAGCCACCGCCAACGTGCTGGCCGAGACCTTCCTCGAGTGCATCGTGGCGCCCAGCTTCAGCGACGAGGCGCTGGCCAGGCTGCAAAAAAAGAAGGACCTGCGCCTGCTCG
>Ga0190271_10000270_pt1 | contig 25677 bp, 24 predicted proteins | sample Popmic356T_FD_133747 | JGI IMG/M metagenome (GOLD analysis project Ga0190271, IMG submission 133747) | Populus adjacent soil microbial communities from riparian zone of Weber River, Utah, USA - 356 T | ecosystem: Environmental > Terrestrial > Soil > Riparian zone | place: USA: Utah | collected...
CGTGTCGTTCCCGCGGCCGCCGCAAAATCCTCATCTCATCGAAGACCCGCAGCCTCGCGACGACAAGCCCGAAATCGAGGCCGCGCCGCTTGAGGAGAACTCCGCGCCGCCGTCCGGCGAGGCGCCGGTGCCGGCCAAGGAGCACAAGCCGAGCGACGACGACGACCAGCCGAGCGTCGCGTCGGCGCCGGCTTATGCGGTTGCCTCTTTGCCGCCGCGGGCCGTCACGCTGCCTCCGCGCGAGCTCACCCTGGCTCCGAACGAGATCGACCCGGTCGAGAGCCACAATCCGGCGGCTCGCGCCGCCCGACTCTACTTCGGTTCGGTCCCGGTCGGCCGCAACATCGGCCCGATCGAGCGCTGGCCCGGCGAGGAGCCGGTCCTGCTGACGCCGCCGTCGTCCGATCCCGATATCAAGCAATCCGCGCTCGCGCCGCTGCCGGAAGACAAGCCCGGCCAGACCATCGCGCCGAAGGGCCAGGTGACCGGCCCTGGCCAGCGGCCGCAGACGCCGGCCGAGCGGCTTGGCCTGACGCCGAAGGAACGCGCCAAGGCCGAGAAATGCATGACCGAGGCCATCTATTTCGAATCCCGCGGCGAGACCAAGCGCGGCCAGATCGCCGTCGCGCAAGTGGTCCTGAACCGCGTGTTCTCCGGCTACTACCCGAACAACGTTTGCGGCGTCGTCTATCAGAACGCGCACCGCTATAACGCGTGCCAGTTCACATTCGCCTGCGACAAGGTGAAGGATGTCGTCAACGATCCGCCGCTTTGGGAGCAGGCCAAGGATATTTCCCGCGACATGCTGGACGGCAAGCTATGGTTGTCCGACATCGGCAAATCCACGCACTACCACGCCTACTGGGTGCATCCGTGGTGGGTCGGCACTATGCGCAAGCTATCGACGATCGGCGTGCACAAGTTCTACCGGCCGAAGCGCTGGGGTGACGGCTCGGACGCGCCGGCGTTCGGGCCGGGCATCACGCCGGAGAACGTGAAGCTATAGGTCTCGCGTCTCGGACACGACCAATCACATTTCGATATCCAGCGCCACATCCAGGCTCGGCGACGAATGCGTCAGCGCGCCGGACGAGGCGTAGTCGACGCCGGTCGCCGCGATCTCCGCGATGTTGTCGAGCGTGACTCCGCCGGAGGCTTCGATCACCAACTTGCCCGCCACCGTCGCGACGGCCGTTTTCATCATTGCGATATCGAAGTTGTCGAGCAGCACGACGTCGGCGAGGCCGGTGGCGAGCACCTCCTTCAACTGATCGAGCGAATCGACCTCGATCTCGATCTTGACCAGGTGGCCGGCCGCGGCGCGCGCGCGTTCCAGCACCGGGCGCACGCCGCCGGCGACAGCGACGTGGTTGTCCTTGATCAGGATGGCGTCGTCGAGGCCGAAGCGGTGATTGAAGCCGCCGCCGCAACGGATTGCGTATTTCTCCAGAGCGCGAAGCCCCGGCGTGGTCTTGCGCGTGCAGCAGATGCGGGTCTTGCCGGCCTTGCTCACGAAGGCCGCCGTGGCGGTCGAGATGCCGGACAGGTGGCCGAGGAAGTTGAGCGCCGCGCGCTCGGCCGAGAGCACGGCGCGGGCAGGGCCCACGATGGTCATCAGCGGCGTCTTGGCGGCGACCGTGTCGCCGTCGCGGGCATTCGCCGTGATGGAAACATCCGGGGCAAGGCGCGTGAAGCAAGCGGCCAGCAGCGGCAGGCCGGCGATGGTGCCGGCCTTACGGGCGACCACGACGGCGCGTGCGGGGGTGGTTTCAGGGATCGTCGCGATCGAGGTGACGTCGCCGGCGCGGCCCAGATCCTCGGCGAGCGCCCGCGTCACCGCGTCGTCGATCTCGAGCGGCGAGAGGAAGCCGCCCGGATAGAGCAGCGATTGCACGATGCTATGGTTCGCCCCGGCTAACATGGTTCAGCTCTTCAAGTATATCATGCGCTCGACCGCGCGGCGCGCCTTCGCGGCGATCGCGGGATCGATCACGACCTCTTCGGTCATGTTGACCAGGCTGTCGACGATCTTCGGCAGCGTGATTCGCTTCATGTGCGGGCAGAGGTTGCACGGCCGCACGAACTCGACCTCGGGCAGTTCGGCCGCGACGTTGTCGGCCATCGAGCACTCGGTAACCATCACCACGCGCTTCGGCTTGCGCTGCCGCACGTAGTCGATCATGTGCGCGGTCGAGCCGGTGAAGTCCGACGCCGCGATGACGTCGGGCGGGCACTCCGGATGCGCGATGATCTGGATTGACGGATCGCTGGCACGCACGGCGTTGAGCTCGTCGGCGGTGAAGCGCTCGTGCACCTCGCAGTGCCCCTTCCAGGCGATGATCTTGACCTTGGTCTGCGATGCGACGTATTTCGCCAGGTACTCGTCCGGCAACATGATGACGCGCTTGGCGCCGAGGCTTTCCACCACCTGCACCGCGTTCGACGACGTGCAGCAGATGTCGCTCTCGGCTTTCACCTCGGCCGAGGTGTTCACATAGGTGACCACCGGCACGCCCGGAAACCGTTCGCGAAGCAGCCGAATGTCGTCGGCGGTGATCGAGGAAGCGAGCGAACAACCGGCGCGCAGGTCCGGAATAAGCACCGTCTTGTCGGGATTCAGGACTTTCGCGGTCTCCGCCATGAAATGCACGCCGGCCTGAACAATCACCTCCGCGTCGACCTTGGTGGCCTCGCGCGCGAGCTGCAGGCTGTCCCCGACGAAATCGGCGACGCAGTGGTAGATCTCCGGCGTCTGATAGTTGTGCGCCAGGATCACCGCGTTGCGCTGCTTTTTCAGCGTGTTGATGGCCATGATGGACGGCGCGAAGAACGGCCATTCGACCGCCGGCACGACGCGCTTCACGCGTTCGTAGAGGTGCGCGGTCTCGCGCTCGACCTCGGCGTTCCATTCGAGCGATGGCATAGCCAGCCGGCCGTGCCTGCGCAGTGCGGCGGATTCGCTCGGCACTGCGACTTGGCGCGAGCGCGCCCGGCTCGGCAGCGGGCCCACGGTTTGCAAGATCGGCATCGCGCTCTCCTTATATGCTCATACTGAGCATAATGGGGGACGAAAACATCCGGTTTTCACCGGCCATCCGTCCCGGAGCCGTCGCAACGACGGTTGCTCGAGCTCCTTATCCTCATTCCGAGCAAATTATATAGCACCTCGGCTCGCGTTTCGCCAGTCCCCGTTTCGACGAGCCATGCGCCGCATGGATCGAAGCCATCACGATGTTTCGTTTTGGCGGCTGGCGGCCAATGACTATGGTCGCGGCGCTGCGCCGCCCCTGCGTGGCGCTGGCCGGAGAAACCGATGTCGACCGCGACTGCGCCTTCCAAGCTCGTGAGCTGGCGCACGCCGGCGGTGTTGATCGCATGCGGTTGCGTGATCGCGGTCATCAGCTTCGGGCCGCGCTCGACGCTGGGCTTCTTCTTAACTCCGCTGTCGAACGCCAACGGCTGGGGCCGCGACGTCTTCGGTCTCGCGCTGGCGATCCAGAACCTGCTGTGGGGCCTAGGCCAGCCGTTCGCCGGCGCGATCGCCGACAAGTACGGCGCCTCGCGTGCTGAGCGCCGGCGCGATCCTCTACGCCGCCGGCATCTATCTGATGGCGCAATCCAACTCGCCCGGCATGCTTTATATTTCGGCTGGCGTGCTGATCGGCTTCGGCCTGTCCGGCTGCGCGATGCCGGCGATCATCGGTGCGCTCGGCAAGCTGGTGCCGGAGAGTTGGCGCTCGTTTGCCTTTGGCGCTGGAACGGCGGCCGGCTCGTTCGGGCAGTTCCTTTATTCACCGATCGCCGTGAGCTTGATGGACAGCTACGGCTGGCAGACCACACTGTTGGTCTTCTCCTGTGTGCTGCTTCTCATTGTGCCGCTGTCGATGACGCTGATGGCGCCCCGTGGCGCGCAGCCCTCGCGCGCCACGGGGCCTTCGCAGTCGATACGGCAGGCGCTTTCCGAGGCGTTCCGTCATCGCTCGTATGTCCTGCTGGTACTCGGTTTCTTCACCTGCGGCTTCCAGCTCGCGTTCGTCACGGTGCATCTGCCGTCCTATCTGGTCGACCGCGGGCTTTCGACCCAGATCGGCGGCTGGACGCTCGCGGTTATCGGCCTGTTCAACATCATCGGCTCGCTTGGCTCGGGCTATCTCGGCAACCTGATGCCCAAGCGCTACATCCTGTCGTTCATCTATTTCGGCCGCGCCTTGGCGGTGGTGGTGTTCATCTCGCTGCCGGCGAGCCCCACCGCCACGCTGATCTTCGGCGCGGTAACGGGCCTGCTCTGGCTCTCCACCGTGCCGCCGACGTCCGGACTGGTCGCGCTGATGTTCGGCACCAAGTGGCTCACCATGCTGTTCGGCTTTGCCTTCTTCAGCCACCAGGTCGGCGGCTTCCTCGGCGTCTGGCTCGGCGGCCTTCTGTTCGAGGCGACCGGCTCCTATGATGTCGTGTGGTGGCTCTCGGTGTTCTTCGGGGTGGCGTCTGCCGTGATCAATTTGCCGATTGTCGAGAAGCCGGTAGCGCGTCCGATGCCGGCTGCAGCATGAGTGTGGTACGCGCGAACTGGCGTACCCCGGCTGTCATCCTGATCTGCGGCTGCCTGATCGGAATGATCGGCTTCGGCCCGCGCTCGGCGCTAGGCTTTTTCCTCACTCCAATGTCGACGGCGTATGGCTGGAGCCGCGACGTATTCTCGCTCGCACTTGCGCTCCAGATGCTCTTGTGGGGCGCGGGGGTGCCGTTTACCGGCGCGATCGCCGACCGTTTCGGGTCGATCCAGGTGTTGTGCGTAGGCACGCTGCTCTACGCCGCCGGCCTGGCGCTAATGGCCTATTCGACTACGCCCCTTGCGCTCCACATCACGGCGGGCGGGATGATCGGCTTCGGCCTCGCAGGTTCATCGTTCACGCTCGTGATCGGCGCATTCGGCAAGCTGTTGCCGGAGCACCTGCGCTCGTTCGGTTTCGGCGCTGGCACGGCAGCGGGTTCGTTCGGCCAGTTTCTGTTCTCGCCGCTTGCCGTCGGCCTGATCGACCAATTCGGATGGCAATACACGCTGCTGATTTTCAGCGGGATCGTGCTGCTGATCCTGCCGCTGTCGCTTGCGCTCGCTGCGCCGCAGACGGTTGTGCCGGCGCCCGGCGCGCCGCCTCCGCAGTCGGTGGTGCAGGCGCTCGCCGAGGCGTTCGGTCACAAGAGTTACGTGCTGCTGGTGATTGGCTTCTTCACTTGCGGTTTTCAACTGTTTTTTATCACCGTTCATCTGCCAGCCTACCTGGTCGATCGAGGGCTGCCCGCCGAAATCGGCGGCTGGACGTTGGCCATCATCGGGCTTGCCAACATCGTGGGTTCGCTACTCGCGGGCTGGCTCTCTAATCTGACGCAAAAGCGCTACGTACTGGCCGCGATCTATTTCGGCCGCTCGATTGCCATCGCCGTCTTCATTTTGCTGCCGCCTTCGTCGGCCGCGACGCTGATCTTTGGCGCGGTTATCGGCCTGCTCTGGCTGTCGACCATCCCGCCGACGTCTGGCTTGGTGGCGATCATGTTCGGCACCCGCTGGCTCACCATGCTGTTCGGCTTTGCCTTCTTCAGCCACCAGGTCGGCGGCTTCCTCGGCGTCTGGCTCGGCGGCGTGCTGTTCGAGCAGACCGGTTCCTACGACGTCATCTGGTGGGGATCAGTCATCCTGGGGGTTGCTTCGGCCATCATCAATCTGCCGATCGTCGAAACGCCGGTCGCGCGCCCCGCTGCCGCGGCGGCCTGAAGCGCACAAATCTGCGGCGTTCACGACCCAAATGATCTAGCTTTATGCCGCAGCGAGACTGTTCGCGGAGGGGACGTGGCAAAATTCAAGGCAATCGTCATCGAGAAGGCCGACAAGGGTCAGACCGTCGGGCTCACTGAGTTCGACGACAACAATCTCATGGACGGCGACGTCACTGTGGCAGTGCATTGGTCGACCGTGAACTACAAGGACGGACTTGCGATCACCGGCCGCGCGCCGGTCGTGCGCCGCTTTCCGATGATCCCCGGCATCGACTTCGCCGGGGAGGTGGAGGCGTCCTCGAGTCCGGAATGGCACGCCGGCGACCGGGTGATCCTCAACGGCTGGGGCGTCGGCGAGACACATCTCGGCGCTTATGGCGAAAGGGCGCGGGTCAAGGGCCAGTGGCTGGTGCGGCTGCCCGAGCGGATGACACCGCGTGACGCCATGGCGGTCGGCACCGCGGGCTACACCGCAATGCTTGCGGTGATGGCGCTGGAGCGCCTTGGTCTCAAGCCGGACAGCGGGGCTGTGCTGGTGACCGGCGCGGCCGGCGGGGTCGGGTCGGTCGCGGTCACACTGCTGGCCAAGCTCGGCTACCAGGTGATCGCTTCGACCGGGCGGCCGCAGGAGGCCGCTTACCTCAAGCAGCTCGGCGCCGCTGAGGTGATCGACCGCGGGGAGCTCGCCGGGGCCCCTAAGTCGCTGGCCAAGGAACGCTGGGCCGGGTGCGTCGATTCCGTCGGCTCGACCACCCTCGCCAACGCGCTGTCCATGACGAAATACGGTGGAGCGGTCGCCGCCTGCGGCCTGGCGGGCGGTATGGATCTGCCGTCGAGCGTGGCACCGTTCATTTTGCGCGGGGTGTCACTTCTCGGCATCGACTCCGTGCAATGCCCGCAAAAGCTGCGGCAGGAGGCCTGGAGGCGCTTGGATTCGGACCTCGATCGCGGCAAACTGGAAGCGATGACCTCGCAGATTGGGCTGCCGGACGTCATCGAAACCGCGGGAACCATCCTCGAAGGCAAGGTCAGGGGCCGGATCGTGGTCAAGATTCGGTAGCGGCGTTCAGGAATTGTCTACCATCGTGGGGCATGATCGGTGCGAGGGTATGGTAACCGAACGGTTAACGGCGCTGTCGCGTGCGTGGCGTTCTGAAAGTGGAGTGGGGCATGTGGGGGAAGTTTGTCGGTTTCGCCACCGTTCTGGCGGCCTTGGTGAGTGCTGCACCGGCAGCGGCTGAAAATATCAACGCCGATGAGGCTCGCCGCTTCATCGCCGGCCGGCAATTCAGCTATCAATGCTTTGAAGGCACTAGCGGCAAGGGCCGCATCAACCCCGACGGATCGGTTGCAGGCTATATCTCGATCCGCGGCACGCAGGCGCCGCGCTTCGTCGTGCTTCCCGCGGGGACGTTGCGGGTGAAGGGCGACCAGTACTGCGCGTCGATGCGCGGCCTGCCGTTCGAGCCGTGCTTCCATCTCGACCGCACCAGTCCGCACACCTTCCGGGGCGCGGTGTCGGGCTTCGGCTTCGCGTATTGCGATTTCAGCCGCCGCAGCGCGCGCGCCGACCTGGCCTCGCCTCCGCCGCTGCGGCTGCGTAATTTCCGCTCGTCGTCCGCCTCGGCTTCGGCGCTCCCTGACGATTGAGTTACTTCTTCGCCGGGAAGATCATGCACGTCGTGGTGGCGTGGGCGTAGAGCGTGCCCTCGCGATTCTTCAGTGTGCCCTCCGACGTTGCGACGGTGCGGCCGCGATGGATGATGCGCCCTTCGGCACGCACCGGCCCAGTGTCCTTGCTCATCGCACGCACGAAATTGAGCTTTAGCTCCAGCGTGGTCCAGGACTCACCCTTCGCCAGGGTGGAGAAGATCGCGCAGCCGAGCGCCGAATCGAGCAGCGACGCGGCAAATCCGCCGTGCACCGTGCCGATCGGATTGTAGAGCCGGAACTCCGGCGTACCTTCGAAGACCGCGCGGCCCTCCGACACGTCGACGATCCGGAAGCCCAGCGTCGCCGCCATCGGCGCCTGCGGAATCTGGCCCGCGACCATCGCCTCGAGGAATTCGAGGCCCGTCTGCGACATGACGGGTTCGGCGGGCACCACGCCGCTCGCCGCCGGTGGGTCGTGCGCCGGTTTGCCGTTCTGGCCTCGGGCGAATGACGCGACGTCTTGCTCCATGCGTTCCGCAAGCCGCACCATCTCCTCGCCGGCGGGGGTGAGCGAATAGCCGGTACGCTCGCGCTTGAAGAGCCGCGAGCCGAGCCGCTGCTCGATCTGGCCGAGGCGGCGGAACGCCGTGGAGTGGTTAATGCCGAGCGCCTGCGCCGCGGCGTTGAGCGAGCCACTGTCGGCGATCGCCTTCACCTGGCGGAAATCGTCCCACGAAAGTATTCGATGTCGCTCCAAACCCGCGTGTTTACCCCGTTCACTAACCAGGAAATCAAAACCGAAGTGGCATGTCGCGGGCAATGATGCAGATTGATTCAACTGCAGCGTAATCACGCGCGTTCGGTTCAGGGGTGTCAATATGGCAAAGCCGGTCCGCAATATTCTGGCGACGTTCGCTGTCGTTTCATCCGCTCTCCTTGCGTCCTGGCCGGCCTCCGCCGAGCGTCCGATCAGCGCGCCGAGGCGCAACGCCTGCTGTCGGAAAAACAGTTTCTCATTCAGTGCGTCGACGGCACGCAGGGTTACGGCGTGTTCAATCAGCACGGCATCGTCAACGTCGCTTATCGGCGTATGAGCACCCGGAGCGATGCGCCAGACATGCGCGACCGCGCCACGGTGCGCGCGCGCGGCCATGAGATCTGCCTCGCCTGGAAGGAATTCGACGGCGGTGGCGACGGTTGCTATCCGGTCGCCGAAAAGGACACAGGTCATTTCCGGATCGGCAGCGGCCTACGCTGGTGCGAGATCAAGGCGCGGCCCTAAATTCTGGGCAGCAGCATCTCCCTTACGAGGCCGGCGTCACGCCGGCCTCTGCTTTTGGTGGTTGGCGTGGGAACAGCAATCGCTGGTACAGCCAGCCGATGCCCATCAGCACCAGGCCAAGCCCGATGAACGACAGCGCGCGGAAAATCCCCTGCACGCCGGCGAGGTCGTGCAAGAACACCTTGGCGATCGTCAGGATCACGACCGCCGCCGAGGCGAGCCGCGCCGGCTGCGACTTCAGTACGATGCCCACGATCAGCAATGCGACGCCGAAGGCGAGCCACACCGCCGAGTAGGTGTAATCCTCCGCATCGCTCATGATGCCGCCCTTGAGGATGCTGCCCTGGAATAGCGTGCGCACCTCGAGCGTGAGATAGACCAGCATCATCACGATCGAGGTCACGGCGGCCGCGACATAATAGATCTGCGGCCGGCTGGACTTGATGACGCGCGACAGCGCGCCGAGCAGCACGGCCGGGATGCCGTAGCCGAGCAGTATGTAGTTGAAGAACATGCCGCCGACCGCCTGGCCGGTCACCAGCGGATTCTGCGGGAACAGCAGCGCGATGATTCCCATGAACGCGAGTGCTGCGAAAATACGCGCGCCCCAGTCATGTATGACGCTGTTCACGCGGGCGCGCACGTGCTCCATGCCGATGACCATGGCGAGGCCGGTCGACACCTGCAGGCCGAGTTCGCCGAGGCGGACGCCCGGCTTGTAGATGTCGCCGTCGTTCATCAGATGGCGGATTTCCAGGAAGGCCGTCAGCGCCGTGAACGTGATCGCCGCGGATTCCACCGAGCGGGACGGCAAATCGTCGCCGCGGCGCCGGAGGATGCGGCCGGCAATCCAGAACGAAACGGCAGGCACACCGTAGCCCCAGAGCAGCCAGTTGATGATCGGAGTGGTTCCGACGTCGGAGCCGACGATGCGCGGATCCCAGAAAACGCGAGCCAGGACAAGCACGGCGAGTAGCGCACACAGCTTGCGCAGCATCGGCAGCGGGCGCCGGTCGGCGATCCAGGCGATGCCGGGCACCATCAGCGACAGCCCGACCGTCAGCCAGCCTTTCTCAAGCGCGAAGGTGAGGGTGAGCGCGAGTCCCGCGACCGCGCCGGTCGCGAAGATTGCGCCGGCCTCGGACGTGCCCGGCCGCGGCTCGCGTTTCCAGAGTTGCTCTGTCGCAAACGCGCAGGCTGCGGCCAGCAGCAGAGCCAGGCCGGCAAAGGCGAACGAGCGGTCGAACTGGGTTATGCGGTAATAGACCGCAATCAGCAGGATGACAGACGTTGCGACCGCGACCATCGCCCACAGCATCGAGAACGCTGGTTGCTCCGAGCGCCCCTGCGCGAGATAGCCGGCGCCGCCAAACAGCGCCGCGGTTGCGGCCGCGAACGTCGCATGCAGGGCGATTCCCGTGAGCTTGACGTCGAACACGTTGGACCATGGCCCGCGCGGGACCATTTGTATGAACCACCAGTTCAGCACCCAGTGTCCGATCAGCAGCACACCGAAGATGGCCGCGACTGGCACAACGAGCAGCGCGGCCTCGCTTCGCCACGCGATGGCGACGCTGGCGGCCATGAGCACGAACAGCGTCGCCATCGCGAGCGGCGCATGCACCGTCGCGATCGTGAGCATGTAGGCGCCAAGCAGATACGCGGCGAGAACGCCGCACGACACCGGGTCGATGCGGCCTGGCTCGGCAGGCGGGCCGGCGAACAATCCGGCGACGATGAAATAGGCCGCGAGCGCGAAACCGGCGGCGGCGTAGAAGGCGTGCGCTGACAGCGACCCGTGGCCTGGATCGCCCATGCCGACGAACATCCATAGGATCGATGCCACTGCGGCGGTGATCGCGAGCCATCGCCACATCCGGATGCGCGCCAGCGCATAAGCCGCGGCGGTGACTACCGCGAGATAGATATAGAGCGCCCAGTAGCTCGGCTCCTGCGAGCCCACGAGCAGCGGTGTTACGTAGGCGCCGACCAGCCCCAAGCCGCCGAGCGCGGGGCCATGCCGGAGCGCGGCGGCAAGTGTCGCGAGCGCAACCAGGCCAAGCAGGATGAAGGCCGTGGCCGGCGAGAGAAAATTATAAAGCGCATGCGCGGCCCAGACGTCGGCATAAGCGCAGGTGGTGCCCGCGGCGGTCAGGATGCTTGGGATGTGAGCGGCGGTCGGGATCTTGTCGAGGCCCGAGATGATCTCGCGCCGCCGCGCAAGCTCGCCCAGGCCCACCAGAACGAGCGCGAGGATCGCACCAAAGATGATGCGCAAGCCGGGGCCGAACAGTCCCGCCTCGATGGAGTAGCGGACCAGGAAGATGCCGCCGAGCGCCAGCGCGATGCCTCCGACCCAAACCACCCATTGGGTGCCGAAGCGTTTTTCGAAGTCGCCAAAATCCGGCCTGCCCGACGCCGGCGGCGATGTATCTGCGGGCGGTGCATCGCCCGGCGGTGGCGCGTGCGCGCCGGGCTGCGGCTGCGCAGGCTCGGAGATTGCGGACGGGATCGCTTCGGGAATCGGTTCGTCCGGCGGCTCCGCCATCTTGGGTGGCTCGGCCATTGGTGGCTCGGCCGCCGTGTCAGGCAACGAGTCCGGCAGCTTTGGCACCGGCGTGCTGTAATCCCACACTCGAACATTTTCAGTTTTGGATTTGGCCGGCTGTGATGCTGGCGCACTGTTGTCTGCGCGTGGTGGGGCGCTGTCGATAGGCGCGGTGGCTGCCGGTGCCGGTCCGGCTTCGGGAGTGAGGGCCGCGATCCGCTGCGACATTTCGTCGAGGCGGTCGCTGATACCTGCTAGCGCATTTCGGTAGTCGTGCGCCACATTGAGCCTTTTCAGGACCATCAGCAGCAACACGCCACATCCGATGAGCAGCAGGAATTCCACGGCGGGCCCCCGAAACAGGACGATTATGGTAGCCGCCGGCAAGGAGCGGGGGAATGGCCGCTACGATCTTCCCCCCAGCCGCAATCCGGGGGCCGGGCGCTCCTGCGTGACGTCGCGGCGGAAGCGATACATCGCCGCCGGCCGGCCGCCGGTTGCGGTGGAGGTGTCGCCGGTCGGCTCGACCAGCGCCGCGGTTTCGACCAGCCGCCGGAAATTCTGCTTGTGCAGATGCCGGCCCGAGATCGCTTCCACCGTTCGCTGCAGTTCCGTCAGCGTGAACTCCGCCCGCATCAACTCGAACACCACGGGCCGGTATTTCAACTTGGCGCGCAGCCGCGCGATAGCCGTCGCCAGAATACGGCGGTGGTCGAAGCGCATCGACTCGCCGAGCGGCGCCAACTTGGCGCGCGCCACGGTCTCCCGGCCGTCGCGCCGCGCCTCTTCGACGAGGCCCGCTTCGTAGAGCAGTTCGTAGCGGTCCAGCACCTTCTCCTCGTCCCACGGCGAGCCGCCGACCCCGAAGCAATGTCGCAGCCGCTCGCGCCGGCCGGGCGGGCGGGCCGGATCGTCCTTGCTGCTCTTCGCCCATTGTTCGAGCAGCGGCACGATGGTGTCGAGGATGTCGGGGCGGCCGCCGCGCCAATCTTCCCAAGGGAAGAAGCGGTACCACGGCTCGAAGCCGGCGCCCGCCGCGCGCAGCGCCGCGGCGTTCTGCGATATCCGCGTCAGCGCCAAGTAGCCGATGGAGACGACGTGCGAGCCGGTGTCGCCGGGCTCGGCGTGCCGGCCGCGGTCGCCGAACGTGTAGAGCTGTTCGACGTAGCCGACATTGAGCGCGGTCTGCGCCGACACCCAGGCGCGCAGGCCGATCTCGAAGGTGCGGTGCGCCACTGGATCGAAAATGCCGTAGGGCAGGCCGGCGCGAACTTCGCCCTTGGCGTCGCTTGAGACGAGGGTGTACGGCTCGTCCGCTTCCACCGCCACGATCGCGGCGGTGAGCCCGATCTCGATCGGCGTGTGGGCGCTCGCAGCCATCGGCTACTCGAGATCGAGCCAGAACGGATCGCCTTCGGCGGCGGCGCGGCCGGCGCCGATTGCCTGGATCGCGCCGATCATGCGGCCGTGGCGGCCCAGCAACTGGTCGGCCAGCGTGACGATGCGGATGTTCGGCGTCGCGGTCGCCGAGCCGTGGCGGATCGCCCGCGCGATCGTCGTCTCGTCGCGCTTCGGATTGAGCGCGCAGGCCGCGACGAACGCGCCCGCGGTCGAGCGGCTGATGCCGGCGTAGCAATGGATCACCATCGGCGCCTTGCGGTCCCAGCGCTGAGCGAAGTCGATCAGCCGCAACACATGCTCCTCGCCGGGATGCGTGTAGCCGTCGAGCGGTTCGGTGATGTCGTCCATGCCGAGGATGAGATGATTGGCTTCCTCGACCGTGCTCGGACGCTGCACCCGGTCGACGATGCGCAATAACGTGACGATATGGCGGGCACCGGTTTCGTTGACGGTATCGTGCAGGCGCGCCAGCGAGCAGACGTGGATCATGAATGTCCTTCCAGAATCAAAATGAGATATAGAGCGCCCGCGGGCGCTCCGGAAGCGTCACTCGCGGGTGAGGCTTTCCAGCCGCTCGCGCAGCCGTGTTTCGGCGACTTTCGCGGACCAGGGGGTGAGGTAGTCGCGCTCGACCGCCGGCGACAGCTTGGGCGGCGGGCCGAAGAAGCGTCGCGCCTCGTCTTCCGCGAATCCGGCAAGTCGCGTGGCCTCCAGATAGGCCGCGGCCATGTCGGAGGCCTTGAGCAGGCGGTTGAGCTCGTCGGCGCGCTTCACGGGGAGCCCGAAACGCAAGTGGATCGCGGCCAGGAGCCGGGCCTCGACAGCCTTGTAGGAATCGCCGATCACTGCCTTGAACGGCGAGATCATGTCGCCGATCACGTACTCGGGCGCGTCGTGCAGCAGGATCGCCAGCCGCCGCTTGCGGTCAAGCCGCGGCGAGCGCGCTCGCGCGATCGCCTCGACCAGCAGCGTGTGCTGCGCGACCGAGAAGATGTGCGCGCCGGAGGTCTGGCCGTTCCAGCGCGCAACCCGGGCGAGCCCGTGGACAATGTCCTCGATCTCGACGTCAAGCGGGGAGGGGTCGAGCAGGTCGAGCCGGCGGCCCGACAGCATGCGCTGCCAGGCGCGGGGAGGAGTCGCGGGCTGCCGCTGCGGCCGCACGCTCATTTCTTTTTCTTGGCGCCGAGCGCGCGGCATTCGTCGTAGCGGTGGCACCTGACCAGATGGTCGTTCACCATGCCGACCGCCTGCATGAAGGCATAGACGATGGTCGGCCCGATAAACTTGAAGCCGCGAGATGCGAGCTCCTTGGACATCACTTTGGAAAGTGGCGTCTCCGCCGGGATCTGCTTTGTGGTCTTGAATTGATTGACCTTGGGCTTGCCGTCGAGGAAGTCCCACAGCAGAATTGAGAAGCCTGGGCCTTTATCCATCACATCGAGCCAGGCGCGCGCCGAGAGCACCGCGCCCTCGACCTTGAGCCGGTTGCGGACGATCCCGGCGTCCTTCATCAGCGATGCCTTCTTGCGCGCGTCATAACGCGCGATCTTTTCGGGATTGAAGTTGTCGAACGCTTTGCGGAAGTTCTCGCGCTTGCGCAAAATCGTGATCCACGACAGCCCGGCCTGGAACCCGTCGAGCACGAGCTTCTCGTAGAGCGCGCGGTCGTCCCACTCAGGCACGCCCCACTCGCTGTCGTGATAGTCGACGTAGATCTGATTGCCTTCGTCGGGCCAGGTGCAGCGATAGAGTCCGTCGGCGTGTTGGATCGCGTTGCTCATTCGGCGGCCTTGTCGCCCGGAAAGGGGAAGCGCGCCCAGTCGGGCTTGCGCGGATGAATGGTGACGCCGCCCGCGGTCAGCCGCGTGCCGGCGGCCTGGGCATCGGCGACCCGGTCAAGACGAAGCATGGCGAGACCCTGGCTGCCGGCAGCCGAGCCGGTCAAGCCGACCTGCTTGTCCCCCGCCATCACCGGGAGGCCGGCGTCGGGTGCCGAGCCCTCCGCGGCGACCGGCACGATGCGGTTGCGCGCGGTGCCGCGATGCTCCATCCGCGAGACGACCTCCTGGCCGACATAGCAGCCCTTGGCGAAGTCGACGCCGTTGAGCTGGTCCATATTGGACTCGTGCGGGAACGCGTCGCCATAGATGAAGTCCAAGCCGCCGCGCGGCACGCCGAGCGCGATGCGGTGTGCGTCGTATTCTGCGGCCTCGACCAGTTTTGCGCCGAGATCGGCCGCGGCTTGCGGAGCACTCTCCGGCGGCAGGATGGCCCGTTGGCCGAGCGCGGGCAATCGCGGGTCGGCATACACCAGGGCGAGCTTGGTGCTTCCGGCGCCGTCCCAAATGGCAAGTACGCCGAGCGACTGCGAGACATCATCGACGCTCACTTTGGCGCGCAGCCTGTAGAATTTGAGCCGGTCCACCAGGTTCGGCGCCAGCGCGCGAGGGCAATCGAGGAAGAAGCCGCCGCCCTCGTCGGCCTCTGCCTCGACGACGATGCAGTCGACGATGATCTTTCCCTGCGGCGTGAGCAGCGCGCCGAACCGCGCGCTCGGCGGCGCAACCTGTTCGATGTCGGCGGTCAGCAGGCCGTTGAGAAACGTCCGCGCCTCGTCGCCGGCGACCTTGACCACGCCGCGGTCGGGGAGAAGTGCCGCTCTCATGCGATTCCGATTGCCTCTGGCTCTCGGCGAACGTAAGCCGCTGAGGCGGTCCTCTCAAGGCCGGTGATTGGAATAGGTGGATTGTTATGGCGGCAAGCTACGACCTGATCCTCAAGGGCGGCACGGTCGTCAATCACGATGGCGAAGGCGTCCGCGACGTCGCCGTTGCTGGCGGCCGCATCGCCGGGATCGGCGAGTTGTCCGGCGCCGCCGCCGAAACCGTCGATTGCTGCGGCCTGCACGTGCTGCCGGGCGTCATTGACAGCCACGTGCACATGCGCGAGCCGGGCCTCACCCACAAGGAAGACCTCGAGACCGGCTCGCACGCCGCCGTGATGGGCGGCGTCACGGCGGTCTTCGAGATGCCCAACACCGAACCGGCCACCACCAATGCGGGCGCGCTCGCCGACAAGGTGAAGCGCGCACACCATCGCATGCACTGCGATTTCGCATTCTATATCGGGGCGACGCGCGAGAACACGTACCAGCTTGGCGATCTTGAGCGGCTCCCGGGTGCCTGCGGGGTCAAGGTGTTCATGGGCTCGTCGACCGGCTCGCTGCTGATCGAGGACGACGAGGGCGTGCGCAACGTGCTCAAGGCCATTCGCCGCCGGGCCGCATTCCATTCGGAGGACGAATACCGGCTGCGCGAACGGATGCACCTGCGCGTCGAGGGCGATCCGCGCTCGCATCCGGTGTGGCGGGATTCAACCGCCGCGCTGATGTGCACGGAGCGGTTGATCCGCCTGGCGCGAGAAACCGGCAAACGTGTCCACGTCCTGCACGTCACGACCAAGGAAGAGGCGGAATTTCTGGCAGAACACAAGGACGTGGCCTCCGCGGAGGCGACGCCGTCGCACCTGACGCTGTTCGCGCCCGATTGCTACGAGCGTCTCGGCACCCTCGCGCAACTCAATCCGCCGGTTCGCGACGCCTCGCATCGCGAGGGCATCTGGCGCGGTCTCGCGCAAGGCGTGATCGACACCATCGGTTCCGACCACTCGCCCCACACGCTGGAAGAAAAGTCTCACCCCTATCCAAAAACCCATTCGGGTATGACCGGGGTTCAGACTTTGGTCCCCATAATGCTCGATCACGTCCACGCCGGCCGGCTCTCGCTCGCCCGTTTTGTCGATCTGACCAGCGCCGGGCCGGCAAGGATTTACGGCATCGCGCGCAAAGGCCGGATCGCGGCCGGCTACGATGCTGATCTGACTATTGTCGACCTCAAGCGGCGTGAAACCATCACCAATCGGTGGATAAAGTCGCGCGCCGGCTGGACGCCTTATGACGGCGTCGCGGTGACCGGATGGCCGGTTGGAACTTTTGTGCGCGGACGCAAGGTGATGTGGCAGGGCGAGCTGTCGACGCCCGGCCAAGGTGAAGTAGTGACTTTTGCGGAAACATTGGTTGAGGAAGCTTGAGGCAGGTTTCGGAAATCTTATTTGACGTTCCGTTTGTCCCCAACTTTCAGTTGCCAATCTTTTTCGCTGGAGCAGGCCGGCAAGAAACGCTTCGACGTCGTTCTGCCGGCTGCTGGGTCTGGCACAGCCAAAGCGGGGTTAAGCCGCCGGTCGGTTTACTGGCGCGAAAGCTGGATCGTGAAGTCGCCTTTGCGTACGCGCGCAGCGAGCGTCTCGGCGTAGCGCGCTGCGGCTTCCTCGCCGTAGGTGGCGACCAGTTCCGCGAATGCGGCAAAAAGGCACGCTTGCGCCATGCAGTCGTCGTCGATGCCGTCGAGGCGCGCTTCGCCCCAGGCTTCATACAGATAGCTGAGCGCGGCTTGCTTCTGCTCGGTCTCAGGCGCCGCGGGATCGCGGTTGGGCAGGATCGGTTTGATTGTATGCATGTCGAATGGCGACGACGGTCGCCACCTTTTGCCCCTGAGCCGCGACGGCAGGTTAGCACGCTGATATGAGGGGCAGACGGCGCACTTTTAAGAAAGGTTAACTGGCGCGGTTAACGGCTGCGGCGCGCCGATTAGTTGGAATAACGCGCCGTGATCTCGCGGGAGATTTTGGCGCCTTCGTCGAGATAGCGCCGGATCACAAGGTCGGCGGCCGGCGTGCAGGTTCGATAGGTCTGCTGGAAGCCCCGGTAGCCGCGGTTGAAGCGCACCTGGAGGCGATTGCGCCGTTCCCCGCTCGGAGTCTCGGCGTCGAGCAGCGCCTGCATCTCGTTCCGCCACTTCTGGCCGTCGTTGGCTCCGCAGATGCCGCGCAGGTAGTGCAGTGCGCCGAGAATTTCGGCGAGCCGCTGCAGGTCGCCGTCATAGGGCGCGGGGCCACCCTCGATGTTCTGGGCAAGCGAGCGGGACGGCAGGCCAGTCACGGCAAGTGCAAGGACGGCGACGATGAGGGTTCGTTTGAGCATCGGATCGCGTGACATATGCGCCGCCCTGACCGCCGGCGCAAGCCGCGCCGTTCAGCCGGCGGTTTCCATCCGCTCAAAGGCCGCGGCGACGATTTCGTCGAGTCCTTCGGTGGTCTTGAGTTCTTTGAGCTCGGCGGGACGCGCCCATTTGGAATCGTCCAGCTCATCGTTGAGCTTGGTCTCGCCGCTAACCCAGCGCGACGCGAAGCACAGAATGACAAAATGGCGCGACACCCTGCCTTCACTGTCGCGGACCACCACTTCGCGGTGGCCGGCCAGTGCGACGGGCACGATCGTCATCGAGGTTTCTTCCAGGATTTCCCGGATCAGCGCCTCACTCAGCGTTTCGCCCGCTTCGACCATGCCGCCCGGCATGGTCCATACACCGAGCGCGGGACCGCGCGCGCGGCGGGCGATGAACACGCAGCCGTCGCGGATGATGGCGGCGCTCACCGCCAGGATCGGGCGGTTCGGGTAGGCGCGCGGGTCGGATGACGGGCTCACCGGGCGAACAGCGCGTCGACCGTCGCCTGCGTGGCTTCACGGGGGGCAGCGCTACTGCCGTTAATGATGCCGGCGGCGCGCGCGATTAGCGGCTTGGTCCAGGCCGCAGCGCGTTGCGCGAGCGTTTCCGCGTCGGGCGTTCCCAGCCGCGAGAGAACCGTATCGCGGGCTTCCACCAGAACGGCGTTGAGGGTTTCCGTAGTGTTATCCAGTGCGGCGCGTACGGCTGGATCGGCGGCGTCGTATGCCGCGATGATGGCGTCGCGGTCGCGGAAATGCGCGGACAGGAAGTGCTCCCGATAAGTCTTTGGCCGCCAGCCTCGCAAGTCTGCCAAACATTCGGGCACCATCGTTCCCATCTCAAGGACCATGATGGCTTCGGCGAAGTGATTGAGGTAGTCGGTGGAAAGCCCCGTGAGACGATTGATGGTGGAAATGTGCTTCGCCGCCGCTGCGGGAGCGGCAGATGCCGGGGCATGCTGCATCGCTTTGGCGGCTGGCAACGGCATCAACGGATTCCCCCGGCGTCCCTGTAATTTGAGCAGTTTTGCTGGCCGAGGTTAAGGTTCCGCTAATCTTTAGGGCGGCGGCGGAGAATGGCATGTGCGGACGCTACTGCATTACGACCACGCCGGAGGCGATCCGGGCGCTGTTCCGCTACCCGGAGCGGCCCAATTTTCCGCCCCGCTACAACGTGGCGCCGACCCAGCCGGTGCCGGTGGTGCGTGTCGTCGAAGGCGAGCGGCATTTTGCGTTGGTGCGCTGGGGGCTGATACCGGCCTGGGTCAAGGACCCCAAAGACTTTACGCTGCTGATCAACGCGCGCGGCGAGACGCTCCACGACAAGCCAGCCTTCAAGAATGCGATCAGGCGGCGGCGGTGCTTGTTTTCCGCCGATGGCTTCTACGAGTGGAAGGTGGAGGGCGGCCGGCGGCGTGCCTTTCATGCCCGAAGGGCAGGTGGCGGCCCGTTGGCCTTCGCCGGCCTGTGGGAAACCTGGACCGGCCCCAACGGCGAGCAGATGGAGACTGCAGCAATTGTCACGACGCAGGCGAACAAGGAGATGGCCGCGGTCCATCACCGCGCGCCGGTGATCGTGCCGCCGGACCAGTTCGACTTGTGGCTGAGCAGCGAAGCCGACACGCGGATCGCGGCGGAACTGATCAAGCCGGCGCCGGATGGCTCGATGGAGGTCTACGAGGTGTCGCCGGCGGTCAACAAGGTCACCAATGACGCGCCCGACCTGCTCGAACCTTACACAGCGTTGCCGGAGGCGGAATCGCAGTTCCGGCAGACAGCGAGGCAAAAGCGCGCCGCCGACAGCGGGCAGGGCTCGCTGTTCTAGCGCGTAGCTATTTCCCTATCATGGTGTTGGGAATGAACGTCGCGATGTCCGGAAATGCGATCAGGGTGGCGATGCAGACCATCATGGCGAACCAGAACGGCAGCACGCCGGCGAAAATCTCGCTCATCGGCACGTCCGGCACCAAGCCCTTGACGATGAACACGTTGATGCCGACCGGAGGGTCGATCAGCCCCATCTCCAGCACGATCACCATCACGACGCCGAACCAGATCAGGTCATACCCCAGCGTCTGCATGATCGGGACGACGATCGGCAGCGTGAGCACCAGCATCGAGAAGCCTTCGAGGAAAGTGCCGAGTGCGATATAGACCGCAAGAACCAGGACCAGGATGACGACGCGCGGCACGTCGAGCCCCGCGAGCGATGCTGCGATCTTCTCCGGCAAGCCGCTGAGCGCCAGGAACGGCCCAAAGATCAACGCGCCGATCAGGATCAGGAACACCAGCGCGGTGGTGTTGACCGTCTCGATCAGGATGGTCGAGAGCGCGCCGCCGCCGAGCGACTTGCGCCATAGCGCATAGCCGAACGCCAGCGCGGCGCCGACCGCCGCCGCCTCGGTGGGCGTGAACACCCCCACGTAAATGCCGCCGATGCTCACAAGCACGATCGACATCATCGGCAGCGCGCGGGTCATGCTGGCCTTGCGTTCCGGCCAGCTCATCCGCGGGCCCGGCGGGCCGTAGTGCGGCTTGAAGCGCATCCAGATCGCGACCGTGATCATGAAAATCGCGGTCAGCAGGATGCCCGGCAGGATGCCGGCGAGCAGCAGACGTCCGATCGACTGCTCGGTGAGCAGCCCGTAGAGTACGAACGCCGTCGATGGCGGAATCAGAATGCCGAGCGTACCGCCGGCGGCGATGACGCCGGTCGCCAGGCGATGGCTGTAGTTGTAGCGGCGCATCTCTGGCAGGCAGACCTTGCCCATGGTCACTGCCGAAGCGACGCTCGATCCCGATACCGCGGCGAAACCGGCGCACGCGAGAATGGTGGCGTGAGCGAGCCCGCCACGCACATGGCCAATCCACGCGTAGGCGGCGGAATACAGATCGCGCGCCATACCGGACACCGAGCCGAGATTGCCCATCAGCACGAACAGCGGAATGACGGAGAAGTCGTACACCGCTGCGTACTGATAGGGATAATTGCCAAGTGCGGCGATCGCAGCCGGCCAGCCGTTAAGGACGCCGAAGCCGATGATGCCGACCAGCAGCATTGCGGTGCCGATCGGCATACGCAGCGTCATGAGCAGCAGCAGCACAGCAATGCCGCCAAGACCGATCCAGTTCGCACTCGTCATCGCTGGGTCAGCCCTTCCGCACCATATTTACGCACTGAATCAGCAGCACGACGGCGTACATCGCCGCGCCGAACGCGACCGCGGCCTGAAACGGCCAGTGGGGCCAGCGCATCATGTTGCTGATGCGATGCGACGCGCCGATCGCGTCGCCGGCGGTAAGCCACGCAATTGCAGCGAACAGCAGCGCGCTCACGAACGTGAGGATCACCGGCACAAAGCGCAGCTTCGGATTGTCCAGAGGCCGCTCGAAAATATCGACCGCGACATGCCCGCCGAGCCAACCGCAGTAGGCGATGCCAAGGAACACGATCAATGCCATCGCGAACTCGGTCACCTCGAGCGAGCCGCGGAACGGGTGGTTAAAGACGTAGCGCAGAAACACGTCGATGACCGTGTAGGCCATCAGCGCCACCACGACCCAGCCGGCGGCGAGCGACATCAAGCGCAGAAATTTACCGAAAGGGCTTGTCGACCCTTCGGTGTTACCCAGCCCTTCCACCCGTCCCCCCAATACTCAGGCGTTAGCCGAGCAGCTTGTACGCATTGACCAGCCCGCGGGCCGGCAGACCGGCCTTTTCGCCCTCCGCGACCGTCCTCTCGATCATGGGCCGGAAGGCGGCGGTCCAGCGCTTGGCTTCGGCGTCGGAGAGCGTAATGACTTCCTTGTCTTTCTTTGCAGCGGCGATCGCCTCGTTGCACTTCTTGTCGTAGGTGTCGGCGCCCTTGAGGCTGAGCGACAGGCCGGTGGTGTCGTCGATCACCTTCTTTAGGTTCGGCGCAAGCCCGTCGTACTTCGCTCTGTTCATCGCGATCAGGAACGGCGAGCGGCCGAGCGGAGCGTCGATGGTGTAGAACTTCGCGACTTCGATCAGCTTGAAGTCGAGCGCAGCGGACATCGGGATCATCGAGGCGTCGATCACGCCGCGGTCGAGGTTGTTGTAGATCGCGGGCGCCGGCATATCGATCGGCGTTGCGCCCAGCGCGTCGAGCTGCGCGGACTGCGCGGCCGACGGCGTGCGGATTTTCATCCCCTTCATGTCTTCGAGCGTCTTGACCGGCTTCGCTTTGGTCATGATCGACGCCGAATCGGAATTCCAGAGCATCAACACTTTGGTGCCCTTGAAGTCGCGCGCCAGGAATTGGTCGAAGTTCTGCCAGAGTTTCCTCGTGCCTTCCTCGGCCGTCTTGGCCGTGCCGGGTAGTTCGGTCAGCGCCATCATCGGGAAGTCGGCCGACGTGTAGCCCGGCAGCGTGAAAACGATGTCGGCGATGCCTTGCACGGCCTGGCGATAGAGTTCAGGCGGCTTGCCGCCGAGCTGCATGGCCGGGAAAAATTTGATGGTGAGCTGATTGTTGCTGTGCTTCGCCACGTCGGCACCCCACGGCATCAAAACATCGGTCCAGATCACGTGGTTCGGCGGCACGAAGCTGTGCATCTTGAGTTCGACCGCGGCGCTCTGCGCCAACACGGCGGGCGCATGTAGACCGGTGGCCGCGGTGGCGGCGAGGCCGCCTTTCAGGAAAGTCCGGCGCGACGTCGTCATGGTGTTCCCTCCGTGGAATGGCTTGGCGGTGCCGCGTTGTCGGCGCGGTCTTCATGTCGGAGGGCCATGTTATCGGCAGCTTCGGCCCCGGCAAAGGGTGACAACGTCGCAACGTGACGATTTCTGCCCACTCCGGGGCCGTGCGCGTGACGTTGGGCGGTTCAGCCGGATGCCGGCAACGGTGCGAGCCGCGGCCGCAACAGCCCAAGGGCAATGACCAAGGCGAGAAATTGCACCAGCAGTTGCAGCCCGCGGATGGCGAATGGCACTCGCACCACGAGGAACAGCGCCAGCGCTGCGAGCGCCGCGAGTGCGATCCAGCGATCACGGCGTTCGATCTGCCTGTCGAGTGCGATTGCGGCGCACAGCATTGCACCGACCAGCAGCGGAATCGCGTGATAGGGCTCAAGCCAGGGGCTCAACGGCAGCGGCGCGAGCAGCAGCACGGTCCAGTCCGCCAGCGCTGCCCTCGAGGGCGCTGCGGCAAGCAGGCAGCGCCGGCACCGCCATACATACCATGCCAGGGCAGCAAACCAGATCGCGCGCAGCTCCCAAAGCCAGGCTTGCGTCAAAAACGACTGGAAGCTCTCGCCGGTGAGATTGACGATCGCCTTATGCAGCGTGACCAGCGGCGGTCCGGTCTCGCGGTTAGCAGCGAGCGCTGTGTGATAGGTCAGGTCTGCGATATGCGCGACCTGTTCACGCCACCCGGCGTAGAGCCGCAATGTGCCATCGAGGCCGAACAGGGCGAGCGGCAGCGCGACCCAAAGAACCACCATCGCCACTGCGCCCGCGTAGAACATCCGGCGCGGGCCGTTCACCATCAGCCACGCCATCAGCAGGCCGCTGTAGAGCTTGAGCGAGACGCTCAATCCAACCAGCACGCCGGCCAGCATCGGCCGGCGGCCCGCGAGTCCGTATCCGGCCATGACGAGCCCGAGGTAGACCAGGTTGCTGTTGGCGTTGCGCAGGTCCCAGCTGATCGGCGAGCTGGCTAGGACCACCGCGATCGCTCCGATCAGCGGCCACGCGGCGCGGATTTCTGCCCGCTCCTGCGTCAGTGCGGCCCGCACCGACACGACCAGGCCCGCCGCCATCAGGACGTACCAGCCGAGCATGAAGATCGTCGGGCCGGGAAGGCCGAGGGCGCGAAACAGGATCACCGCCGATGGCGAGTAAGGAAACGTGCCGTCCGGGTACGCGCCACGTGTGAACGTGTCCCTGGAAGCTTCAAACAGGATCGCCGCATCGCCCAAAAGCGCGATCGGCCACATCTGCGCGAACTGAAACCGGGTGAGGTGATAGACAAGATAGAAGACGAACGCGGCGCCGATCAACGCCTGTACGCCGCGGTTTCGCCCAGCGCGCAGCACCACATCGGCATCGATTAACCGGGCAAGCATCTAGCGTCCGGCGCGCCGCACGACGCTCACAGCACCTTACCGGGATTGAGGATGCCGTTCGGATCGAGCGTCCGCTTGAGCGTCTTCATCAACTCGTAGGCGACCGGGTCCTTAATCTTCGGCAGGTAGTCGCGCTTGACGATGCCGACGCCGTGCTCGGCCGACACCGAGCCGCCGTGCTTCAGCACGATCTTGTAGATCACGTCGTTCATGTCGTCCCAGCGCTTGAGGTATTCGGTCTTGTCGGCGCCAACCGGCTGCGTGATGTTGTAGTGGATGTTGCCGTCGCCGACGTGGCCGAACGGCAGCGGACGGGAACCGGGGATGAGCTTCACCGCGGCGGCGTTGGCTTCCTCAATGAAGGCCGGGATTTTGGCGACCGGCACCGACACGTCGTGCTTGATCGAGCCACCCTCGCGGCCCTGCATCTCGCCGAATTGTTCGCGGATTTTCCAGAATGCCTTGGCCTGCTCGACGCTCTCGCAGATCGTGGCGTCGAGCACGAGGCCCTTTTCATGGCCTTCGGTCATGAACTGCTCCAGCGAGTCGCGCAGGCCCTCGTGCCGCTGCGACGACAACTCGATCAGCATGCAATAGGGCGACGCGGTGGTGAGCGGATTGCGCGCACCGGCGTGCTTGACCACGATCTCGATGCCCTCGCGTGACATGATCTCGAAGCTGGTGACGCCGCCGGCGGTGCGTTCGGTGGCAAGCCCCAGCAGGTCAACCGCGGCCTGCACCGACGGAATTGCGGCCCATGCGGTCTCGACCGAGCGGGGACGCGGCACCAGGCGCAGCACGGCAGCGGTGATGATGCCGAGCGTGCCTTCTGCGCCGATGAACAGGTTTTTGAGGTCGTAGCCGGTGTTGTCTTTCTTGAGCTTGTTCAGGTTGTTGAGGATGCGGCCGTCGGCCAGCACCACTTCAAGCCCGAGCGCGTGCGAGCGCGCCACGCCGTGCGCGAGCGCCGCGGTGCCGCCCGCGTTGGTCGAGAGATTGCCGCCGATGGTGCAGGTGCCTTCCGACGGCAGCAGTTGCGGATAGAGCCGGTCGGCGTTGGCGGCGGCTTCGCGCGCGCGCTGCAAGGTGACGCCGGCTTCGCAGGTGATCGTGTTGGAAACCGCGTCGACCTCGCGGATTTTGTCCATGCGGTTGAGCGAGAGGACCACTTCGCCGTTATGGGAGAGCTGCCCCCCGACCAACCCCGTGTTGCCCCCTTGGGGGACGATCGCGGTCGAGGTTTCGTTGGCGATTTCCAGTAATTCCGACACTTCCTTGGTCGAGCCTGGCCGCAGCACCACCGGCGTATGCCCGGTCCAGAGGCCGCGGAACTCGACCAGATAGGGCGTCTGCTTCTCCGGGTCGGTGATGGCATTCTTTTCGCCCACCACCTTGGCGAAGCGGGAGATGATGTCGGGAGAGGGATTCAGCATCGGGTTTCCGCTCGAACGAAGGGTGGCGCCAACATAGCGCAGTTTGCTGGCCGTGAAACAGCGCCGGTTCGGGTGTGATCAGTACGCCTTGGGCGCGGCGGCACGAGACAGCCGGTCGTTGATCGCCTCGCCGAGACCTTCCCCGGGGATAGGCATGACGGCAATTGTGGTCGCGTTGAGCGCGTCGAGCGTACGCAGGTGTGAAAACAGGTTGGCGGCGGCTTCGACCAGGTCGCCCGCTTCCGAAAGATTGAGCGTATGCCGGGCGGCGCCGGCCGTTCGATCCGGCCCAAACGCAAGCAACGCCTCCCCGTCGCGGACGTCTCTTGCATTAAGCCGCAGCCGGGCGCGCGGCGCGTAGTGCGAGGCCAGCATTCCGGGCGCGAGCGGAGCGACGGGTTCTTCCAGTGGTGCTTCGGCCAATGTCGTGCCAAGC
>Ga0190271_10000271_pt1 | contig 25592 bp, 23 predicted proteins | sample Popmic356T_FD_133747 | JGI IMG/M metagenome (GOLD analysis project Ga0190271, IMG submission 133747) | Populus adjacent soil microbial communities from riparian zone of Weber River, Utah, USA - 356 T | ecosystem: Environmental > Terrestrial > Soil > Riparian zone | place: USA: Utah | collected...
TCTGCACGAGCAGACCGTCGGCGCCGGACTCGAGCAGCGGTTTGAACCAATCGTTCGAGTGAGAGACCGGCCGCGGCAAGCACGGCACGCCCTCGCTTTGACTCGCCGCAATGATGCGCTGCCCTTGCTCCAGCGAAATGGTGGAGTGCTCCATGTCGATCGCGACGAAATCGAAGCCGGCACGCGCGAAGGTCTCCGTGATCGACGGGTGCGCGTACGACACCCAGCCCGCGAACAGGCGTTCGCGGCGGCGCAGTTTCTGCTTCAAAGCGGCGCGCTGCTCGAATATTTTGTTCATGCGCCGCCCATCACCGTACTCCGAGCAGCGCCTGCACCGCCGGATGCAGATGCAGCAGACCAAGCAGCTTGCCGCGCGAATCGACGACCGGCAGATCCCAGATCTTCTTTTCGCCCATGATCTGTACGCCGTGTATCAATGATTCATCGGGACGCACGGACACTGGCGAACGAATCGCGTGAACGAGCGCGTCATCGACGAACAGTGCGGAGAACGGCTTCTGCACCTTGAGCAGTTTGCGACGGATATCGCCGTCCGTTAGGACACCGAGCAGCTTTTGCTCTTCGTCCACGATGCAAGCGATTCCCAAGTGGAACTTGCCCATGACCTCGAGAGCTTCTTTCAGAATCGTCTCCCGAGCGATGACCGGAAAGCGGTCAGGGGTGAGCATGACCTCCTGCACGAGCAGATTTTCATCGCGGCGGGTGGACATTGTCTTCTCCAAATTTGTCGAGCAACTCCAGACGCGTCTCGTGCACCGCCTTCGCTTGGCTTAGGATGTTCTCTAGATACTGGATGTCGAGCACGGTATTGGCGTCCGACATCGCGTTGTCCGGGTCGTCGTGCACCTCCATGAAGAGAGCGTTGATTCCGCATCCGGCCGCGGCGCGCACGAGGTGCGGAATGTACTCACGCTGCCCTCCCGAGATGTTACCCATCGACGTAGGCAACTGGATCGAGTGCGTGGCGTCGAAGCACACCGGGTACCCGGTCTCCGCCATGATCGGGAAGCAGCGCATGTCGTTCACGAGCATGTTGTAGCCCATGAACGTGCCGCGGTCGGCAAGCAGCACCTGATCGTTGCCGTTCGCCTCGAGCTTGCGTACCGAGTTCTTCATGTTCCAGGGGCTCATGAACTGCCCCTTCTTCAAGTGCACGACCCGCTTCGTGAGCGCGGCCGCCCGCAGCATCGAGGTTTGCCGGCACAAGTAGGCCGGCACCTGAACCATGTCGCACACCTCGCCGGTGGCCGGCCCCCACGAAGGATCGGAGAAATCCGACACGACGGGAACGCCGAACTCCATGCGCACGTCCGCGAGAATGCGCAAACCATGGTCCACGCCGAGCCCGTGGAAACTGTCTGGCGACGAGCGACAATCTTTGTCGTAGCAAGACTTGTAGATCCACGGCATGCCGACGCGACGGCAGATCTCGTCGATGTCTTTCGCCATCTTGAATGCATGCTCGCGGCTTTCGATGGCGCACGGGCCGCCGATGAAGGCGAGCGGCAGCCGATCGCCGATCCGCACGCGGCTCACCGAGCCGTAGCCGACTTCCAGTACCTTCTTAGCCATGCGTCGTGTCCATGTGTATCGCCTTACGTAGTGCTAGCCATGAAAAACATCTAACGCTTGCTCGCTCGTTCGGAACACGACGGGCCGTGCCATTACCAGGCGCCCGACGATGACTATTCTGCACGAGGGTGGGTCTTCGGCTTGGATCGGAAACAGATGACATGCTCTCGGTTTCAGTTTGACCGTTTGCACGTCCAGCGTCTTGCCGTCACGCGTCGAAACTCGTTGGCAGGAGATACTCTTCGCGCCCGTGCTGGGGTTCACGACGGCGATCTCGTACAACGCCGGTCCCGCAATCTCGTGTTGCAATCGGTACTCGCGCGGCAGGAGACTTCCGGAGCCGAGCAGTTGCATGCGATTGTCCGCACCCAACGAGATCGCATCGAGGTTGCCGTGCACGTACGCCCGCAAGGGCGCGCCCCGGTAGCGGTAGCTAACGTAGCCTCTTTCCGCCAAGTATGACCCAAGGTCAGTGACCGCGCGCGGCGTATGCGAATGGAACACACAGAATGTGCCCATTTCGCCGCGCGCTCCTTCAATCAACTCCGACAAGTCGATGGTCTGTCGCCGGCGGGGGATCAGGTCGATCCGCTTTTCGAAAAACAGCGCGCCATCGCTGTCGAAGAAGTAGAACGTCGCGTGCCGACCGGAATCCTCGTCGCGGTCGTCGAACAAGCCGAAAACGTCAGTCAACTCGAAGAGCGTCTGCCACGCGCCGGAATTTCGCCAGACGAACAGGTCGCTGACCGGGGCGCCGGGGGCAGGCGGCTCATGCGTCAACGGCTGTCGAAAAACCCACAATCCCCTTCTGAGCCGCTCTATTTGCCGTTGCACTATCGGACGACCTTCGAGAACCACAAATTCTTGAGGACCTTCTGCGCTTCCCAGCGTTTACCGTGGATCACGTATGACGCCGGAGGATGCGTGTGCTCTAGACTGAGAAACGCGCCGTCCGTGGTCCTGGAAAAATACAAAGGCACCGCCGCCATTGTTCGACAAACGATAACCGGCAAATCGCTGGGCGCAATCCCAAAACCGTCCAATGAAATGACCGTTATCTCATTGCTTCTGACGTCGGCAACACCCTTCAGTGCGGCATTCTCAGAATCGTAGATCTCCACTTGCGCGGTTCGTGGCGTAGGGTCTCTTTCGACGTTGAGGAAGAGGAGATAGTTCTCCACGGCATCGCCGAATTGAATGAACGGACAGAACGTCAACATCGAGCCCGACGGTGGAAAAGGGTCGATCTCGCCCTGATAGCTCGTGGACGCCGACGCAGTGGACAAGCCCAGAGTCGCACGCCAAGCAGGCGTCACCGTTCCGGCGACGTCGAGGATGGGCAACGTCGCGCTGTGTGCCGGCAATTCCCGTTGGGTTAGAGACAACAGCGGCAGGACGTCGTCGGCTTCGATGATTTTGGCGACATCCCCCATGCGAACGGAGCGCATCCCTCCCGCCGCAAGCGTTCCAATGTTCTCGGTTCTCCACGCGCCTCCGAAGCTCCACGTAACATTGACGAACTTCTCCGACGACTCCTTTCTCTCCCAGTTATTAGGGGCGAAATTGCACAAGGTCGTCCAACCGCGACAGCCCGGCGCCTTGAGAATCGGATAATAGGAGATGCTCGCCATTCGACTCTTTTCAGGTGCGGCTCATCGGTCGACTTGCATGTTTGCCGCCCGACTCGTCGCGACCGCCGGTGTAGGCGGCCGCCGCACCCACCATTGGTTGTACTGCCCCGGTACGCCGAGATCGCACTTGCGCCAGAGGACAAGCCCGGCCTCGCCGAGACGCCGCGCCGACTCCTCGGACTGCGCCAGAAAGTTGTCATTGATCTCGATCAGCACGCTCTCGACCTTCTCGAGCACGGAGGTGCCTCCCCGCAGTATGAAGTGCTCGATGCCGTCGACGTCGATCTTGAGATACGCCGGCGCCGGGATACTCAGGATGCTCATCGCATCGCTCATCGACATCCCAACCGTTCGGTACTCGAATATTTCGCGCAGCGTCGCACCGTGCTGATCGAAGCCCTGACCGAACGTCGAGAGCGCCCCGCCCCACGCTGTGCTCGTGAGTTTGAAAGAGCTCACTGCCATCTCGTCTGTCAGCGCAATCGGCACCAACGTCACGCGCCCATGGAGCGAGTTGGCGAATACGTTCCGCGCCAGGAGCTCGAGGTTGAAGACCGAAGGCTCGAACGCGTATACACGACAGTCGCGCGCCTTGGCCGCAAACACCGAGTACAACCCGACGTTCGCGCCAACGTCCCACACCACGGCACCGAGTGGAATGGATTCGATCCACTCGAGCGTCTCAGGTTCCTTCGTCGCGAAAGTGGTGACGCGATAATGATTCAGCCAGTTCGGTACAGCAAATGTCATTCGGTGAGCCCCGTACTGCACGACGCTTTGCTGGCTCATCGCCGCGTCAACCATCTGCTGGCTGAGATATCGCCCAATTGACGTATGCGAAAGCCCGGAGACACTTCCGGAGATCAACCGCTTCGCGAGGTTCTTCATCATCCGTCTTTCAGCACCAAAAGGGTCCGCGACGCCGCGAGCCCAGGTGATAGTCGACGGAGGCCCAGCCGCCGTGCGTTGGCTTGAACGCACGCGCGAGGCCGTCGAGAAGGAAGTAGATGTAGTTGTTCCCGTCCCGTAAGGGCCGGAGGCCGCTGCCGCGGGTACGTACGGCGCCGAGCAGCGCGCTCACCTGGTCGGGATCCGCCAGTCGCGTAGCCACTGGCGAGCTCAGCACCGCCGTTGCGTAATCAAGATAGCCGTACACGTACGCCGTGAGTGCGAGCATGACTATCTTCTCGCCCGCTTCCGAGCGCGGCATTTCTTCCAGCCAGCGCTCCAGAGTGTCGAGAGACCGCAGATAGAGCGCGTCGCCGAAAATGAGGCGCCCCTTCGTGGGGCCAGAGGCGTTGGCGCCCTCCTTGTACTTCCAATACGTCTTGCGCAAATCCCACAGCTCGAGCCCGAGCTTCCGGCGGACGAAGGAATCCAGGTCCGCAAACAATGGCTGCTCCGCGTACATCGGCATGAACTCGGTTTCGACCTCGAGGCCGACGAGGTCCCCGGTCAGCCGACCGACGCCGCCTTCGAGAATCGCGAGCTCGGCGCCCTGGGTATCGATCTTCGCGAAATCGACGGAGGGCATCTCACCGCGAGCCGCGAGCCCATCGATGCTTCGGGCTTGGACCTCGATCTTCCGCACGATGTCGAACCGCTGCGCTTCCGGGAACTGCTCGAGCGCCTGTCGTGCCGGTGTGAAAACAGATGAGGCCCCAGGGGAGCGCGTGAGATTGAGGGTCAACGTCTCGTCGCTTCGCCATAGGGCTGTGGGCAGCACCTTGCGATTCCCGCCGCTCGCAGCGAATTGTGCCTGCAGCTGCGCTGCCTCATCCGGATCCGGCTCCACCGAAATGACGGAGAGCAATTCGTGCGGGAGTTGGTTCCACGGCCATTGGACACCGCCGCGCGCGCCCACATCCAGCAACGCGATCGGTCTCGGCAGGGCCTGCGAGGGCAACCGCATGGTTCGAGCGAAGAGTCCAGCGATCAACTTTTTCATCAGTGTCAAACCAAGCTGCTGGCTGCGGCATCGGCGTGAGCGGCCTTCACAGGCCCGAATACCCGGAATAGCCACGAGCGCAACTCGTTGTGACCGCACAGGACTTCGATGCCGTGCGCCGCCCGATCGTCCTTCTCGACCATGCCGAACGGATCGTAAAAGACCGATGGCTTGCCGAGGTCTCGCCCCAAGAGCGCGGTAGAAGTGAACGGCATCGAAATGACCGCCGCGGACGCGTCTATGACCCGCAGCGCACTGATCTCCGGATCGACAGCCGTAAAGCCGCTCGAGCGACTGAGCTGCTCAACGACGCTGCGATACCGAGGGTGCAGCATGCGACCGATCTCCCGCTTCCGCTTCAGCACCATCTCACTCCCGCATTCTTGCAAGGCCTCGTGAACGTCGAGCAGAAACTGGCGAGCCACTCTGGGCACATAGTATTCAGTTGCTAATCCCAACATGCGGTATCGCGACTCGCGATGGGGTTGCACGTCGAACACGGCGACTGCGCATGCTCCCAGTTCCTTGAGCTCCGCAGGGCTGCTGCTAAACCAGATGGATCCCACCACGGAAACGCGCGCACGCTCGCCGACGCAGCGCCGAATGAAGCTCGCCTGATAGTCGTCCCATGCCAGGTAATGCGTCCAGGTCATTGAGCGGTACCCGTAGATGATGTCTGGATAGCCGTCGGCATTCTTGAACGCTTCCGTGTTCGTGGAGTAGAAGTAGAGCAATGTGCGCGAGCCCGCGCGCTCCGCCTCGTACGTCCACAACGGGCGATAGATCCAGCTCGAGTTATGGAACAAATAGTCGGTCGCGAGCCGCGCAGGGGCTTGAAAGCGCACTTCGGCGGCGCGCACGGCCTCCTTCAGCAGGATCGCATGCCACCAACGCCCGCGCGCGAGATCGAACAGCCCGCGCGCGACGGCCGTGATGGTCCATGCGAGCAAGCGCATTGACGAATCGAGGCGCAGCGGCGGGTACGGCGACGAGACCGGCAGCACCGGCGTCCCGCAGGTCGTCGTGGCGGCCTGCCCCTGCACCGTGTGTGTCACGGCATCCAGGCCGGCAGGCCTGCCGTTCCACTGCAGATACCAGGTCACGATCTCGTGACTGCGCCCGTCGTTGCAGGGCCGCGGAAGATTGCCGGGGGCGAGTCCTTCGAAGTGAGCGTAGCGTCTCGTTTCGGGCCGCTCCGCGCGGGATGCACGCAGATTGCCGAGCACGGCGCGAGTCGCGCATACGACCCCGTAGGAAAACACTAACACCACCCAGCCGGCCCAGAGTACGCTCGATCCAAGCATCGCGACGTCGAATCCATGTTCGCGCACGACGCGGCGCCATTCCGCGGGCAGCGGATGCACCACCTTGCTTCCCTGGTCGCCGACAGCGGACAACACGGCCTTCGTGAGCTTCGTCCCTCCGACGAGCGACAACAGGTACTGTCGGACCGACAACTCCGCGTTCTCCACCGCGGCTCCGAGGAATCGCGCGGAAAAACCGCCGGGCGACATTGCGAGTGGCATGACGGTCAACGCCGAATGCAGCGCCGGAATGCGCGACAGGCGCCCGCTCGCCCGCAGAATTCGATAGCCGCGCATCATGCGTCGCAGCCGGCGTCGCGCCCGGCGCTCGAGGAGACTCGTAATGAAGGGAAGCTTCATGCCTTCGGGCCCGCTAAAGGTGACGAACCATCACTACGACCCCGGGAGGCGCGGGACCATAGAAGTCGCTCTCCGCCACCACGAACCCCGCTCTCAGGTAGGCGCTGATCGCGGCGGCGTTGCCGTCGTTCACACCGAGCACGATCTGCTTGATCGCCCGATGCGCCTTGAGCCATGCGGCACTCGCGTCGAGCACCTCCCTTGCCACGCCCCTGCCGCGGTATTCCGGGTTGCCAATCAGAATGCCCATCATCGCGCGGCCCGAGCGCGAGTCGATCGGCTCGTACTTCACGTTGCCGATGTGCCGAGCGGTGTGTTTCTCGAAAATGCCCAGGAATACCACGTCGTCACGATCCGTCCTGTCCAGCACGTAGCGGCGCAGATCCGCGAGCGCCTTGGTTTGCTTTGCTGTGGTAATGAACTGGGCCGTGCTCGGATCCTGTAACCAACCGAGATAGACCTCGGTTGCGTCCAGCGCCGTGAGGGAGCGCAACAGGAAACGGCGGGTCTCGATTTCGACGGCAGTAGACGAATGACTGCCTGTCACGTAACTACGGCCGTCATCGAATCAGGTCCCAAATGAGCGCGGTGCCTCGTTTGACGTCCTGCTTCGCAGTCATTCCGAGCACCTTGTCGAGATACTTCGTCGGCAAGCCGAGGCCCGGCCGGATCGCGCGGATGTTCTGAGCAGTAAGCTGCTCCCCCGCTCGCACGTCTCGCACAAAATACAACGACCGACGGAACTGCAGGGATTTCGACTCCGATTCGGTCGGGCCGTAGCTGATACGGCCCAGCCCCTGCCATGCGCGCTCCGTCTCCACGACGAGCTGCGCCAACTCCGCGGGCTCCAGCGAGAAAGTACTGTCGGGCCCGCCATCCGCACGCCTCAACGTGAAGTGTTTTTCGATCACCGATGCGCCAAGCGCAACGCTCGCGACCGACACGCCGACCCCCATCGTGTGATCGGAGAGACCTACTTCGCAGTCGAACAGCTCTTGCAGGTTGGGGATCGTGAGAATGTTCGAATTCACAGGGGTAGCCGGATAGCTGCTCGTGCACTTGAGCAGAATGAGGTCGCGGCAACCCGCGCCGCGCGCGGCGCCGACCGCCTCGTCGAGCTCGGCCAAGCTCGCCATACCCGTTGAGATGATCAAGGGCTTGCCGGTAGCCGCCGCGCGCCTGATCAACGGCAGATCCGTATTCTCGAAGGAAGCGATCTTGTAGCAGGGCACACCGAGCGTTTCGAGGAAATCCACGGACGACGCGTCGAACGGTGTGCTGAACGGAATCAGACCCTTGGAGCGGGCACGCTCGAAGATCGGCTCGTGCCACTCCCACGGCGTATTGGCCTCGCCATACAGCTTGTACAACGACGACCCCTTCCAAGGGCTCGCCGGGTCGCCGATGTGAAACTCGCGCTCGTCGAAATCGAGCGTCATCGTATCCGGCGTATACGTTTGAATCTTCAGCGCGTGCGCTCCACACACGGCCGCTGCATCGACCAGCTCGAACGCCCGCTCGAGCGACCGATTGTGATTGCCGGACATCTCGGCGATCACGAACGGCGGGTGCGCGACACCGATGTGGCGGTTCGCGATGGTGATCGATCTAGCCATGCGCCCGAATCTTCCTCACGTACGCGGTTGATCGTAGTGCGTAGCCCGCGCCCCGAAAAAGCCGGTGCGACGGCTGATTGTCTCCGAGCACTTCCGCGCGAACCGACCGCACGTCGGCATGGTGCGCAGCGAGCCAGCGTTCTGCCGCGTGCAGCAAGCCCGATCCGCCTCCCGTTCCGGCGCGGCCGGGAGCCATGTAGATCGACACGTCGGCTTCGCCGTCCTGCAAGTCGAAACGCACCGCGCCGATTGCGCTGCCCTCGCGTTCACCGATCAACAGCTGTCGGCGCGGATCTTCGAGCACGCTGGCGAGCCAAGCCTGATGCTCCACGCGCGGAATTGGTTCCTTGTTCCGCGAAACGGAGCGCACCTGAATATCGTTGCGCCAGACGAAGAGCGCGTCGGAATCCTCGAGCGTCGCCCGGCGCACGACGATCGAGTCGCATCCCATGCTGCGCAGGACTCGATCCACTCCAAGTGCGTCCACAGCACTCATCGAATTACGCGACATCAGCTCCAACAACAGCGGATTGCCCAGCAGGGCCTTTAGCTGCACGGTAAGCTCCGCCGCGACGTCGCGCCGCAGAGCCGGCGCACACAGCAGCCCGGCCCGGGCCGCGTCTTCGACGACTTGCCTCTGATTCTCCGCAAGCGCAATCGCCAGTGCCGGCAGGCCCAAGCAGCAGCGCTCCCACGTGGTAGCGCCGCCGGCGCCGATCGACAGGTCCGCGGCCGCCATGAGCTCCGCCATGCGATCCGACTGCACGTGACACGTAAACGCGTGCGCGGCGCAGGTACGTTCGATGCCGGCGCCCCCCGGGTGCTGCGCGCCAATCACCACATCGACCTGCAAGTGCTGTCGCCCGAGACCGATGAGCGCGTCCAACGCACGCGCCGTGTAATTCTCCGCGTCCATGCCCCCGAAGGACACGAGCACCCGATTGATCTCGCCAGTGCGCGCGCGAACCTTGGCGCGGTACTCGCGAAACTCGTCACGCAGCAAAGAGTAGCGTGGCCCGAGCAGTTGCACGCAATCGGGTGGCAGCAGCCCGTCGTAACGCGATTCCTTGTCCGCATAGAGATTCTGATCCAACAGGATGTCGCAATCGTGGCGACGATCCGCCAGGTCGTCGATCGCCAGAATGCTCGCCGCGTGGTTGCGGACCACGCGCTCCCAGCGATCGTCGAGCGCGTAGTGGTCCACGACCACCCAATCCCAACTTCCGTCGTTCAATGCTGCGCAGGTGCTGCGCGCGTCGGCCGCCTGGCTGGCGCCGAGCCAACCAGAGTGCGACAAGCAGGGTCCCTCGTCGGCTTCTGGCGACGCATTACCGGAAAACGGCGTCAGCCCGTGCCCCCCGGCAATGATATCGTGGCTTAGCGACTCCGGCATTTGTCGGGTCACGAAGCGCGTTTCCGCCCCGCGCTCCTTGAGCGCGTTCGCGAGCGTGACGCAGCGCATCACATGGCCGCTTCCCATCTGCGGCGATGCGTCCACTCGCAGTGCCACGCGCATGCCCATCCTCAGTTCAAACGCTTGAATCCGGCGTGACACACGGGTCCACGCAACAACGACATCACGTCGCGGCCGTTCTCGCATTCTTTGATCAACGCGAAAACGGGATCGAGCTGCTCGAAGAAACGCTCCACCACTGGCCGCGTGTGCTCCGTGCAGACGTATACGCTGGTGCCCGCAAGGTACCCTTTAGCGAGCAACTCCTGCGTGATGAGTGTCTTGTACGCCAACGCGTTCTCGCTATCGAACGCGAAGCTTGTCAGCGCGGGCAAGCCGCTCGTCTTGATCGACAAGCCGTGGCGCGCGGCGAGCGCGAGCCAGCGCGCGGTAATGTCGCGGCCCGTCTCCGTGATGAGCTCCCACGACTTCGTTCGCTCCATCACGTCGAGCGTCTTCAACGCCGCGGCGGGGCCGATACGCTCCGTCCAAAACGTGCTGCTGATGAACGTGCTCTGGGCGGCTTCCATCACCTCGCGACGGCCGATGGTCGCAGTGATCGCGTAGCCATTGCCGAGCGCCTTGCCGAACATGGCCATGTCGGGCTCCACGTCGTACAGCTTGTGCAAGCCGCCGAAGGTTTGCCGGAAGCCGGACGTGCACTCGTCGAAGATCAGCACGATGCCGCGCTGTGTAGCGAGTCGGCGCACATTCTGAAGAAAGCCGGGGGCTGGCCCCTGGTTGCGCGACACCTCCATCTTGATCACGCCGATGTCGTGTGCACGGACGAGATTCTCGAGTTCCGCGAAATTGTTGTAGCTGAATGGAAACACCGAGCCGCGCAGTGTCTCGGGCACGCCGTTCGGCTCGAGGCCGGGCAGCAAGTGCCCGGCGAGGTTGCGGTCGTCGCCAAGATTTGCGGCAAGGTACCAGTCGTGCCAGCCGTGATAGCCACACACCGCTACTTTGTACTTGCCGGCCGCGGCTCGCGCGATGCGCACCGCGATAGCGTTTGCTTCGCCGCCCGAGCGCGCAAACCGCACCATCTGCGCCCACGGGTGCAGCTCGATCAACCGCTCCGCGAGCGCCACCTCCTCGGGGCAGTTCAGCGTCGACATGTTGCCGGCATCGATCACGGCGCGAACGGCCTCGTCCACTTCCGGGTGACCGTAGCCGAGCGTGTTGGTGCCAATGCCCATGATCGATATGTCGACGTACTCGTGGCCGTCGAGGTCCCACACCTTGCAGCCCTTGGCCTTGCTGAAGTACGCAGGCCATTGTTCCGGCAGGAACATTTCTGCGCGCTTCGACAGCAGCATGTTGCCGCCTGGAATGACCTCACGGGCGCGCTTCCAGAGTTTCTGCCCGCTATTGCTCATTGCGCCCCCACCGATACATCGTCTTGTAGCCCGCCTCCGCAAAAGGCGCCGTCAGCTCGATCAGCTTCGGATGGGCATCGAGGAAGCGCACAACCTCGTGCACGGGGATCCTCGGCGCCACGTCTTTGAAGGCGCCGTATACGATGCGGCAGACCGCGAGATCCTCCGGATTGTCGACGGTGAGTCGCAGATCGCGCCGCACGAGATCGGCCGGCGCCCGAACTCGGTTGATCCGAAACTGCTCGTGATGCTCGCGTATATAAAGTGTGCAGAGCTCCGAGCGGTGCCGGCGGTCGCCCTTCGAGTGCGACTCTTCGAGCGCTCGCAGCGAAATGATCTCGAAACCGCAGCCGTCGATGATGTCGTCCATGAACGTGGCATCCATCTCCTCGGCCTGGTGCCGCTGCCAGAGCTCCTCGACGACGTCGTAGTATAGAAAAGGCGACTCGCTCGTCACACGGAAGATGTCGGTGGCGCCGGCTAGCTGCCCGCAACGAACGAGGCGCGACAGCACGTCCACCTCGTCGCCGACGACGTGACGCAGGCCTTTCGACTCCGCGATACTCCGGAACACCTCGTTCTCGACGCCTTCCGATATGCCGAGCACGATCTCGTCGATACACGGCAGCATGCGTAGGCAATCGACGATGTTGTCGAGGATGCGAACGCCTTTCTCGACGTCGAGGTTCTGGATCGGCTTGCCATACAGGCGCGAACCCTGATTCCGGCAGGCGATCGCGGCTACGAGGCGGCGTTGCATTGCGCGTTCCCTCATTGAATGTCGGCGGGCTGCACGGGCGCATTGCCGGCCAGCGCGCGCTTCAGAGTCTTGCCGTACGCGGACTCGATGTTCGTGATAACCGGGTCGGCGGACGAGCGTTTGAGAACCAGATCCGCAGGTGATAGGCGGGTACCGGCCGGCAGGTCGCGGCTCGTGATCACGTGCCGGCGAATCACCTTGCGATAGCCCGCCTCCGCGTCGCTCATGTCGAAGTCCGGCGCATCGGCGGCGACGCCCCAGGCCGCGCCGCAACCTTGTACCACGGCACAGAACTCTGCGAACTCGTCCGGATTGAGTGCGGACTCGTGATCCTCGAGCTTCATGGCCTTGCCGAGCGTCAGATGCTTCTCGATCACGCGCGCGCCGGCGCCGATCGCCGTCGCGGCCAGCGCATAGCGCAGCGGACTATCCGGCGGCGCATGGTCGGCAAACCCGATCGAAACGCGTGCGCCGAGCCGCGCATAGCGGTCGGCGAGCAGCCGCACGCGCGCGATCTGATTCGTCTCGTTCGGCGTGGGATAGGCCTGGAAGCCCAGCAAAATCACGACTTCCTTGCCGGCCAGAATCTCCACGGCCTGCGCGAGCTCGTCGGCGTGCGCGCCGCCCGCTCCGAGCAACACTCTCGGCACCGAGCTGCGTGCCACCTGGTGCAGAAAACCGACGTTCGCGATGTCGGTGCCGTGCAGCTTCACGACGTTCACGCCGATGCGTTCCGCGAGCGCGAGACTCCGAGCGCCGAAAATGTCGACGTACAACCGCGTTCCGAGTTCCTGGGCGTATGCGGCGAGCCCCGCCCACACCTCGTCCGACATCTCGAGGGTACGGAACAATGCGTAGTACTTGTAGTCAGGCGTCGCCAGCTCGTCCGCGTAGACGAGCTGGTACTTGGCGGCGTGCGCGCCAGCGCTCGCGGCGGCTTTCATGAGCAAGCGTGCTTGCTCCGGCTTGCCTTCGAAACCCTGCGCGAGCTCGGCGACAACTTCTATGTGCATCATCGATCCTTTCAGGCAGAACGCTTGGAGAACCCGGGAGCCGATCAGGCCAGCGCGCTCCAACGGGCGGGATTGAGCAAGTCAGCGTCGACGCAGCCGAGGCTCGCGGGAAGGGCCGGCAGCTCACCGTCGCCCGACTGCACGATCTGCGCGAGCTGCGTCAACGAGTCCACGCCGACCACGGCGGCATCGATTTCCGCGAACCCCATGACGTAACGAACGCACGCCTGAAGCGGCGTGAGCTCCGCCTGCGCGAGCCACGTATGCCAGCCGTCCCACAACGACTGCCACCGCTCGAACTTCCGCGGACGCTGGTCCGCCGGCATCAGCAACAGCCCTTGGAGAAACACGGAGCGGACGTGCAGCTCCGCGCCCTGCGCTTTCAGTCGCGCGAGCCAACCCGATTCGAGGAGTCGCCGATCAAGGATATTGAAAGGTGCCTGCACGACGTCGACCGGAAATCGAGCGACGATCGCATCGAGCTCTGCCGGCTCGTAGATGGAAATGCCGATACGTTTGACGAGCCCTTCGGACTTCAACGCCTGCAGCGCGCGATACAGAGCTTCTCCCCCCGCAGCTAGCAGCTGCTCGGGGCGGTGAAGCAACAGAGCGTAGAGGCGGCTCACGCCAAGACGGCTCAGCGAACCTCGAACGCTGGCGCGAACCCAATCCGCGACGTCCGCGCACTCCTCGGGGAGCGGCGGAAGCTTCGAGACCACTCGCCATCTCGCGACGCCGATCGAGCCGAGACGCGATTCGCTGTCGCCGTATGCTATCGCCGTGTCGAGCATGTCGATGCCGTGGTCTCGCGCATATCCGAGGATACGCCGCGCCTCGTCCACGGGAACCTGGCCGCCCGCATTGGCGACGCCGTAATTGGTCCCGAACTGGACCGTGCCGAGCGCGAGTCTCACGACAACAGCTCACGAACCGCTCGTATGACCAACTGCTGTTGCTCGTCGCTCAAGCCGAAGAAGAGCGGAATGCTCAACGCTTGCCGATAGTATTGCTCCGCCTCGGGGTAGTCGCTCGGGTCGAAGCCCAATCTGCGGTAGTGCGGCTGCGCGGGTACCGGGATGTAGTGCACCTGGGTACCGATATCGCGGGCGCGCAGCTCCTTCATGAGCCGGGTGCGGCTCGTCCCTGCGGCCGCGAAATCGATTCGGAGCACGTATAGATGATGCCCGCTGCGATCGCGTCCCGTCGATTGCGCCGGCCGGCAGTGCCGCATGCCCGCGAAAGCCGCATCGTACGTCGCGACCAGCTGCCGGCGGCGCGCGAGGAAGCGGTCGAGCTTCTTGAGCTGCGAGCGCGCGAGGGTGCACTGGATGTCCGTGATGCGATAGTGGAAGCCGAGCTCCTGCATCTCGTAGTACCAAGGATATGGCACGCCGCCCTCGCCTGCCTGCTCTGGTAGCTGAAACGCATCGTCCGCTTTGTTGATGCCGTGGCTGCGCAAGCGCAAGAGGCGCCGATACACCGATTCGTCGTTAGTCGTGATGAGACCACCCTCGCCCGCTGCGATGAGCTTCACGGGATGGAACGAGAACACGGTCATCAGCGAGTGCTTGCAGCTGCCCACGGGCGAGCCGTCGGAGTGGCGCGCGCCGAGCGCGTGCGCCGCATCTTCGATGACTACGGCGCCGGCCTCGTCGGCCGTCGCGCGGATGGCCGCCATGTCGCACGGCAGCCCGGCGAAGTGCACAGGCACGATCGCGCGCACGTTCGCCGTGCGGCGCACCACCTCACGCAGCCGCGCCGGTGACAGGTTCACCGTGGCGGGGTCGATGTCGGCGAAGGCGACGCTGCCTCCGGCGTACAGGCTTGCGTTGGCGCTGGCTACGAACGTGATGGGTGAAGTCACCAGCGCCTTGCCGGGTCCGACACCGCCTGCAAGAGCGGCAAGGTGCAGACCGGCCGTGCAGCTCGCGACGGCGACTCCGTATTTCGCGCCCACGCGCTCGCATACCGCGCGCTCAAACTGCTCGATGGCCGGCCCTTGTGTGAGAAGGCCGCCCCGCAGCACGGCCGCAACGGCTTCGATGTCGTCCTCGTCGATGTAGTGGCGACCGTAAGGAATCATGAGCCCTGGACCTCTCGTGCGAGCCCTTGCCGTTCCTGCACAAAGAGCCGCTGCAACTGCTCGTCGAGGCCGCCGATGCCTCGGCCTAACGCCCGGCGGAGCTTGTCGTTCGAGAGGCTCATCTCCCGCGGCCGCTGGACGAGGTCGTGGCGATCCGCGAGTTGCCCACACCCGAGGACGGCGTGGTCGAGCTGCAAGAACGCCGCGATCCTACGCCCGAACTCGTACTTCGACACCCGCTCGTCCCCGACGACGTTGAATACGCCGGCGGCGCGGCGCTCCATGAGGTCGTGCACCGCACCGACGAGCTTCTCCATGAGAATCGGCGTGAAGAACACGTCGCTGAACAGCGCCAACGGCGTGTGCGCCCGCAACGCCGCGACGACGACATCGCTGAACGATTGCCGATACGGCGGACCCCAACCGAAGAAATTCGTACGAACGACGAGTGCCGCCGGATGGGCCTGCTGCACCTCGAGCTCGGCATCGGCCTTCGTGCGCGCGTACACGTTCATCGGCGCCACGGGCTCCAGCTCACCAACGAGCTGTCGAGCGCTCGCGAAAAGATGATCCGTCGAGATGTGCACGAGGGCCACGCCGGAGCTTGCGCACGCATGGGCGACATTTCGCGACAGCTCGACGTTCACGTGGCGCGCCAGCGCCGGATCACGCTCGCAGGCCTCGACGTTGGTCATCCCTGCGGCGTGAATCAACGCCGTGGCCCTCGTATCGTCGATCGCGCGCCGAATGTCATCGCGACTCGCAAGATCCACGCGTTGCGTGGCGGCGCCGGGAACACGGATTTCCCGCTCGTGCGTGCCGAGCACAACCGCGAATCGATCGCGCATCGCCAACGCCCAGTTCCGGCCCAGCAGACCTGTGCCACCGGTAATCAGCAGCGAAGTCTTCATGCCACGAGAGGAGGCGCAGAGCTTCCGCGACTCACACGCCCTCGACGGCTTGGGATTCGATCCACTTGCGCAGCGTCTCGACGGGCATCCATTCCGTGTTCTTGTCGGAGGAGTACTGGAAGCCTTCGACGACCTTGACACCGCCGTTGATGCGTGACGGATCGGACGACCAGTTGTGAATGGCCGGTAGGATCTTGTAGTAGGCGCCGTACTCATAAGTGTGCGGCGCGTCTTCTTGCCCGATCATCTGCTCGTGGATCTTCTCGCCGGGGCGGATGCCGATCAGCTTGTGCCGAGCCTCTGGCGCAACCGCCTTCGCGATATCGAGAATGGTCATCGACGGAATCTTCCGCACGTAAATCTCGCCGCCGAGCATGTCCTCGAACACCTGCCAAACCAGCTCGACGCCTTGCTCGAGCGTGATCATGAAGCGCGTCATTCGCGGATCGGTGATAGGCAGCACGCCGGTGTGCGCAAGCGATCGGAAGAATGGGATCACTGAGCCGCGCGAGCCCATGACGTTCCCGTACCGCACCACCGCAAACCGCGTGTTGTGCGACTCCACATACGAATTAGCGGCAACGAAAAGCTTGTCCGATGCGAGCTTCGTCGCGCCATACAAATTGATCGGGTTGCTGGCCTTGTCGGTCGACAGCGTGACGACGCGTTTGATGTCGCAGTCGATACACGCGTCGATCACGTTCATCGCACCGATAACGTTGGTTTTGACGCACTCGAACGGGTTGTACTCCGCCGTCGGCACGATCTTCGTGGCGGCCGCGTGCACCACGTAGTCGATGCCATCGAGCGCGCGGGCGAGACGATCCTTGTCGCGCACGTCCCCAATGATGAAGCGGACACGCGGATCGTTCGCGTATGTCTGCGCCATCTCCCACTGCTTCATCTCGTCGCGCGAATAGACGACGAGACGGCGCGGATCATACTTCGCGAGAGTCATCGGCACGAACGTTTTGCCGAACGAACCGGTTCCACCGGTCAGGAGGATGGATGCATTGGTTAGCACGTGGTTCTCGGGTTGATCAGCTCAAACGGGTTTCGCGACTCGCGCCGGACAAGATCGACGTCGCCTCGCCCTCTTCCGCGACGGCGCCGCGCTCCAAACGATAAAGCCTATCGCAGTGCGCCACGGTAGACAGCCGATGAGCCACGATCAGAATCGTCTTGTTCGCCTGCAGAGCGATCACGGACGCTACGACGCCGCGCTCGGTGTCCGTATCGAGCGAGCTCGTTGCTTCGTCGAGCACCAAGACCGCTGGATCGTGATAGAGCGCGCGTGCAATTCCAATGCGCTGACGCTGGCCGCCGGACAAGCGCACACCGCGTTCCCCAACGATCGTGTCGAGACCATTGGGAAGCGATCGCGCGAACTCGTCGAGTTGCGCGGCGCGAATCGCGCGCTCCACGGCCCCTTCGTCGACGAGCTCGTCCGGAAGACCGAACGCCACGTTTCGGCGGAGAGTGTCATCCGTCAAGTATATCGACTGTGGCACGTACCCGATCTGATCCTGCCACGAGCGCAGATCGTTCCTGATGTCCTGACCGTCGACGCACACCTTACCGGTGTCCGGAGTGAGCAGGCCGAGCACGACGTCGACGAGCGTGCTTTTGCCGGAGCCGCTCGCGCCGATGAACCCCACGATCTCTCCGCGGCGCACGCTCAAGGTGACCGATTGCAGCGCCGACTTCGCCGCACCGTGATAAGCGAACGTGACGTCATGCAGCTCGAGAGCATTCTTGAAACACGAACGCGCGGTGGCAACACCGGGCGCCGGCTTCGCAAGACTCAGCTCGGCGTGCAGCGTATTGATGACCGGCACTCCGAAGCGCAGCGCCTGGACGGACGTCAGTATTCGGTTCACGGACGGCAGCACGCGAAACGCCGCGGCGCCAAAGAGACCGAGCGTAGGAAGAACCAACGCAAGCGGGCGGCCCTGTGCGACCATCGACAGAACGAGTATCGCGAACCCGCTTACGGCGAGTAGCTCCAGCCACATTCTCGGGAACTGCAAGAAAGTGAATTGCAAGCGCCCGGCGCGAGCATTGGCCTCGTTGTGCGTACGGTACAAACCGAGAAATTGCATCTCACGCCCATACAGTTTCACGTCCTTGACGCCGCCAAAACCTTGCTGAAGGTGCTGGATCCGCGCGCCTTCGTGGCGCTGGCGCGCCTGTCCCCAACGTGCAATATAGGTGCGAGTGAGTCGATACGAGGCCCACACCGCGCCGCCGAGTGTGGCGACGACGATCAGCGCGCCGACCGGCTCAACCGCAATCAGCAGAGTGAACAAGCCCGCGAGGACGAACGCTTCGCTGAGCAGCATCGTCGCCGGTATCAGCGCGCTGCCGCGGAGGACGTCCACTTCGCCGGTCACGTTGCGTATTAGCTGCGCAGAGTTGCGTTGCAGGTGAAACGAATACGGTTGACTCAGATACTCCTGAAAGAGTTGTTGCGACAGTCGCACCTGCACGCCGTAGGCGAATCTGGTCTGGTACCACGTCAGGAACGCCAAAAAACAATTCTTCACGACAAAAATGGCCGTCAACGCGAACATTGCCCCGACAGCCAGCGCCTCGGACCCGGGATTGCCGAGCGCGGCGCTGAGGCTCCGCAGGACCGGAATACGCTCGACGTAATCGGGCTGCGTGATGAGCGCCATCGCCGGCACTACGAACCCGATTCCCAACGTCTCGAGCCCCATCCCGACGATGGTCAACGCGAGCAGAAGGATCGCCTTGCGATGCTCCGCGGCGTTCAGCAGCTGCCAGAGTTTTTTTGCTGATGAAAATCCCATGCTTCTTCGGCTTCAGGAACGCTACCGCCCTGCGAAGACACCATCACGTGATCGCATGGCGAAAGATCGGTCGCGCCGTCGCGCTAACCGCTTTTGTGTCGGAGCACGTCGTTCCGAATCTGCTCGATTTCCGCCAGGAGCGCCTCGTACTCGCGTATCTTCCACTGCAGGAACCGCGCGGTCACTCGAGCTTTCTCCTTGATGCCGCGCGGTGTCAGCAAGTAGATGTAGCCCGATTTCCTGTCGCTCTTCTTGAAGTTGGCTACCTTGATGAGTCCTGCCTCAATGAGTGCGTTCAGGCAGAAATTCACCTTGCCCAAGCTGATGTCGAGCTCTCTTGCCACCCGCCGCTGACTCATCTCCGGATTGCCGTCGACGAGCTTCAAGAGCTTGTAGCGCATCTCATCGGTGAGAACAGGCGAGCTCACGAAACCATCCGCGCTCGCAGCCGCGTCCGCATATTCAGGCCGAATGCGGCGAGGCTGCCGAGAACCAGTCCGAGCATCACGCCAACCATCACCATCACACGTCGCCTGGGACTGATGCGCAGCTCCGGCGGCACAGCCGGATCGACGACGGCGAACGCAAATTCCTCACGCGCGTTCGCGAGCATCAGTGTCTTGGTCTCGCTCTCGATCAGGTTGTAGATGACTCGGCGTAACTCCACGACGCTGGTGTGCTCGAGTTGCTTGTTCAGGAATTCGAGGTTATTGGTCGCGTCGCTCAACGCGCGCCCGCGTATCACCTCATTCACGAGTGCGACGAACTCGTTGGCCCATTGCGCAGCTACGGCCGGATCGCGCCAGTCGATTGCCACTGTCATCGTCCCGGCGCGCCGGTCCTCGCGGATATCGAGGACCTCGCTCCTGAACTGTAGCACCGCGAACCATAGCGTTGGTTCATCGCTGTCTGGCAAAAGGATCGGAATGAGATCGAAGCGCTCGATAAACTCCTCGACGAGGCGGCGCGACCTGAGAACCTCCGGCGAATCTTGACGCGGTCCGCTGCCCCTAGCGAGGTCCACGCCAGCCAGCGCCGCGAGCCCCCCCAATTGATCCGTGAGACCGGCCAGCGGGCGCATTCCGGGATCGGTCACCCGAGTGATCACGACTTCGGCGCGATAGATGTGCTTCGCGGTGAGCGCAAGCACGACGGCAACGAGCCCGAAAAAGATCGTCGAAGCCATGATCATGTAGCGGCGTCCCCAGACGACGTTCCACAGCTCGATCAGATCGATACCCTCGTCACTCGCACGCACATTCTCGGCGGGAATCATGTTGGGCCCCGTGCACGCGCCGGTTGATCCGGCAAGGCGTTAAATGTGAAAGTCATTACCTACAGAGCTCCGGCCGGCGCGACGAACTGAATCGGCAGGCACACTCGCGCTTCCTGCCCCAGCAGGCTCAGAAGGACGATCACACGCATTGCTCCGTCGTGACGCTCGAAGACGCCTTCCAGGCCGTCAAACGGGCGCGTCGAGAGCCGCACGAGCGCGCCGCGGACGAGCCGCTCGTTACCTACCAAGCGATGTAGGCCTGAAGCGGGCTCCTCACGCGCACGCAAATCATGAATGACCTTGGCCGGCACGACGGCGTAGTCCGCGCCGAAGCGCACAACGTCACTGACACCCACCGAGGAACGCACCGGAGCAAGAGACTGACTGCCTTCCTCCAAGCGGACGAACAGGTAGCGTGGGAACAGCGCAACGACTCGTTCAACGAGTCGCCCCTTGAACCGACCAGCCCGCACCAGGCGCGGCAGGTACGACTCGTACCCTTGCCGGCAGATGTTTAGGTGGGCAGTTTCTTCACGCGAGGGTTTCGTATGAACCAGATACCAGCGTGACATACATTTTGCGGCCGGCCTGCAACAAAGCTCTGTTCAGCAGATGAACATGGCGAGTGTATGGAGCACCAGTCCTACTGTCAACGCTGCCTCCACGGGCGCCAAGGGCCGTGGTCACGTGTCGCGCCTAAACCACGCCTTTGTAGGCAATCGGGGCGAGCATTGTCTGAGCGTGGAAGGTGCCGGCTTCTAGAACGAGGCAACCGCCGCAGCCCCGAGGGCGAGGTTGTAGATGATCTGGGTAATCGAGCCCCACCTTACGAGCGGTTGGTCGACATCGAGCGGCACCACGATCGAATCGCCCGGCCTAATATCGCCGCCGACGTCGCGCCGGAACCAGCTCCCGCCGGAGTCGGCAAAGACCTCGCCGTTGGCCCTGACGACGTAGATGCGCTTCTTGTCGGCTCGTTGGCTCAAGCCCCCGCTCCTATCGATGTAGTCGTCGCGACTCAACCCACGGGCGAACACGTGCGACGTCGCGTACTGAACCTCGCCGAGCACCGTCACTTCCTGGCGCTGGTCGGGCACCAGCAGCTCGTCGCCGCCCTTCAGGACGATGTCCGCTTCCTCGCGCCCGGCGATGATTTCGTCGAGCCGGATCGCCCAACGGCCCGTCGGCACGGAGCTGCGCAACTGGGTTACGAGCGCCTGGCCCGTCGCGAGCGTGCCCGCCGCGTTCGGATCCGCTATCGAGATCGCCGCGAGATCGCGCTCGACGCGGCTCGCCAGCACTTCGATCTGACGCCGCTCGCGCTCGCGCAGCTCCACGCGCGTGAACACGCTGCCCTCGGGGAACGCGAGATCGGTGAGCCCGCCCGCTCTCTCGAGCACCGACGACAGCGTCTCGCCGCGCCGGATCGAATACCTTCCGGGGAACACGACCTCGCCACCCAGCGAGACCGCTTCCTCACCGCGCCAACGCGACACCTCTTTGATGCTCAAAAAATCGTACGGCGCCAGCGCGACGTCGGCGGTCTGGTCGCCGCGTACCAAGCCGGCGAGATTGACGGTGATGATCTCTGTCTCGCGGTATTCGCCGTCGATGACCTCGTACCGCGTCAGCTCCGCATCGGTCGCATAGGCGGCATCGCTCATGCCGCCGCCCGCGCGCAGCAAATCGCTGATGCGCATGCCGGGCTCGAGTGGGTATTCGCCAGGCGCTCGCACTTGGCCGCCGACACGCGCGATCGGCACCGGCGTGTTCGGAGGAGCTTGCGCCTCGAGCTCGTCGACGAGCACGGATACGACGTCCTGACGACCTTCCTCGACACTGAACACGTAGACCGTATCGCGCGGCCGCAACAGGACGTTGGCCGTACCCGTCGGCTGCTGCCACGCCAGCGCCAGGTCGGCCGATAGGATCTCGACGTCGACGTTCGGAGCGACTTCGCGGCGGATCAAGAGGTAATTGAGATCCGTCATGCGCTTTACGAGCTCGGGCGACGGGATCAAGTCGCGTAAGCGCATGCCCTCGAACCACTGGGAGACCCCGGGCTGAAACACGTTCCCGGCCAAACGCACGGAGTTCTCGAACTGATCGAGGTTCGGCTGGACGCGCAGCACGTCGCCGTCTCGCACGACCGACTGCGCCTCGTTGGTCCCGAGGTCGATGTCCTGCACCGTGGTGCCGCGGTTCGGCACGACGCGCTCGAGCTTCACCCGCGACCGGTTCGCGTTCGAATTCATCCCGCCGGCGAGCGTGAGGATGTCGGCGACCGTCTGCTCGTTCCTGACCTCGTAAATCGCCGGTCGGCGAACCTCGCCGTGGACGGCGACGGTGGGACCCACGGGCGGCACGAAGATCGCGTCACCCGGCTGGACCCGAATGTCCGAGCGTGTGTCGCCGCGCAACAGGAACTCGTAGAGGTCGAGCGTCGCGACCGTGTTGCCGTCGCGGCGCAGCGCGATGTTGCGCAACGACCCGATCGGCGTGATGCCGCCGCTCGCAAACAATGCATTCGAGATCGCGGCGAGCCCGGTCACGGTATACGACCCCGGCCGCTCGACGTCGCCGAGCACGAACACCTGAATCGAGCGCAGCTCGCCGAGGGTGATGCTGGCCTGGACGCCGATCATTTGCTGCTCGACGCGGGTGTTGATCAGCGTGCGCATTTGCTCGAACGACAACCCGCTGACGCTCAGAGGACCGATCTCGGGAAAGCTGATCGTCCCCTCGCGGCTCACCGCGAGGAAATACTCCATGTTCTCGTTGCCGAACAGCTGTACGTTGATCGTGTCGCCTGGCCCGATCACATAGTCGGCCGGCACCGGCGAATCGAGTCCCGACTCGAAACGGCGCCGAGACTGCCTGAACAAGTCGTACCCGAAAGGCCTTAGCCCCGGCTCGAGCGGCAGAAACGTCAGCGTGACGTCGAACGGATTCAGCTGCGGCTCGGTGCGGATGCGCACGGTTGCCTGGGCGACGTCCAGCCCCGCAAGCTCGATTGCCGGCACGCCGGGCAAATACAACATTCCGGCCCCGTCGAGCTGATATGGGTTACCTCTCGCCAGTCGGTCGCGAAAATCGTCTCTGCGTGTCTGGCCCTGGGACGCGCGCTCCGGAGCGTCTGCACGCAACGCGAACTCGATGACGAGCGTGCTGCGCGCACGCAGCCGCCCCTCCTCCGCCGCGCCGAGATCGAGGCCCAACGCGAGCCCCTCACCTTCGATCGGTAGGCCTTCTTCATCGACCGCATCGGCTGAGCCGAAAGCACCTTCCTCGCCCCCACCTTGCTGTTGAAGCATCTGAATGATTGCTTGCCGTTGCGCCGGCGGCAGCGAGCGCTGCATTTCGCGAATCAGCGCCTGCTGTTGTGCCGGCGGCAGGGAATTGAAGAGCTGCACCTGCTCCTGCACCGGAATCGGGACTTGAGCGACGACGGGAACGAGGGGCGACAGAAGCAGCCCAACGGCAGCGACTCGTGCCGCCCACGAGCGCAAGGGGCGTACGTAGCTCACTGTTGTACCAGGGGGAATCGGCCTTCGGCCGTTTGGAGGTTCGACCGAGAGAACAAGCGTGCCGGCATCGGTACTGGGCCCTGGCGGAAAGCCGGCATGATATCGGCGGCTGCACTGGGCGACAAGGCTGGGCCGTGCGACCCACCGCAGGTCGGACGACCGGCTAGGTCTCGGACGGCGAGTGCTCCTCGGTGCTCAGGTCGCCAACAAGATCCGGCGCGTGGGGGCGGCGAACCCACCGCACCGCGGCGACCGCCGCGCGCGGGAAGCGGAGCATCTGGTAGTAGAGAACGCCCGCCGTGAGCCACAGCAGCAGCATGGCGCTGTCCGCGAAGACGAGCAGGTGGCCGAGGACACCTACGCCAGCCAACGACACCGCGAGGCCGAGAATGACGATCAACGTCGAACGCCGCGAGAGGCCGTTGTCGACGAGCACGTGGTGCAGGTGCTCGTGATCGGGCGTGAACGGCGAGCGCTTGCTCAACACCCGCCGCACGATGCTTGCGAACAAGTCAAAGACGGGAACGGCGACGAACCACAACGCGACGACCGGCGAGATCACCGGCGCGGCACCTTGCGTGAGGTAGATTCCGGCGGTCGCGATGATGAGTCCGAGCGACGTGCTACCCGCGTCACCCATGAAGGCTCGCACGGGCTTGTTCACACCGAGCGGCAGATTGAACAAGAGGTAGCCTGCGACGACGCTCGCAGCGACCAGGATGACCGCAAACAACGGCGTGCTCGCACTCAAGATCGCCAGCACCGCCAAAGCCAGCAACGCGAGCCCGCCCGCGAGCCCGTCGAGCCCGTCGATGAGGTTGAACGCGTTGACGAGCGTCACAACGAACAAAATCGTGAACGGCACACTGAGAGGGCCCAAGCCGAGCTGATCCCCGAAGAATTCGCCGAGACTCGTGACGACGATCCCCGAACCGAACACGACGAGCAGAGCCGCGCAACCTTGCGCGATCAAACGTACGTTCGCGGGCAGATCGAAACGATCGTCGATCGTTCCAACCACGACCAGCAAGTAGACGGCCATCAACACGGCCGTCCATGACCCCGGATGGCCGACGAGGCTCGTCCCGAAGCCGAGCGCAATGCTCATCGCGATGCCGCCGATGACGGGGACCGTGACGCCATGGCGCTTACGGCCACCAGGCACGTCGACGAGACCCACGGCAAGGGCGACGGGGCGCAAGGCGAACATGAAAAGGACGCTCACGACGAAAGACACGAACGCGGCTGCTGTCATGTAGTTCTCTTTAGTAAGCCTCGCAAGTCACACCAACGCGGGATCTGGAATGCTTGCGTTTTTGATACGAACGGCACGCACGTTAGATTATGGAAACGAAAAAAACAAGCCTGCTCTGTCACTTACGTGACACTTCTAATGAATTAGATGTGGCTCAATCGCAACACGCAGCGACTCTGTGAGAGGCACCCAGGGCAACGGCTAGCACGGCAGTCTTCGCCGCGACTCACCCGCTCTTCTAGTTACCGGTGATCAGAGCGCGTTGCCAGGAACCAATTCTCATCCCGAGCCACGAGCTGCTAGTGGGTGTTGGGCACAGGCGGCCCGAGCTGGATCCAAAATCGGGAACCGTTAATGGACGGCGAGATTGCTTCTCGCGCTCAGTCAGGTTGCGCGCACCGATGAAGCGACGCCTGGTCTCACCACTGACAACGCGGTCAACGCCGACTTGAATGGCGACGGAGCCAGTAACGCGAGCCTCAGCTTCAACGAGGTGCAGCGCAAATATGAAAAGAACCCTGACGATGACGCACGAGCGCAGGTACTCCACATCCGGTGGCACAAATCGTGCAATTCATAGGCCGGGGGGTTACCGGTGCGTCGCGCGTGGTCTGCACGTTGTGAAAGCACGATGTCGAAGGGATAGGGGACTCGGCAATGACGCCACGCA
>Ga0190271_10000273_pt1 | contig 25476 bp, 22 predicted proteins | sample Popmic356T_FD_133747 | JGI IMG/M metagenome (GOLD analysis project Ga0190271, IMG submission 133747) | Populus adjacent soil microbial communities from riparian zone of Weber River, Utah, USA - 356 T | ecosystem: Environmental > Terrestrial > Soil > Riparian zone | place: USA: Utah | collected...
CGCGCCAAGGACATGCTGATCCGGGGCGGCGAGAACATCTACTGCGTCGAGGTCGAGAACGCGCTCTACGACCATCCGGCCGTCATGGACGCCGCCGTCGTCGGCCGTGCGCACAAGACGCTCGGTGAGGAGCCGCCCGAGGTGATCGCCTCATCCGGCTGGATGGCCCCACAGACCGCGACCACCGCCAGTGGCGGGGCGACGATGACAGTCACCTACGACCTGGGACCGATGGTCGTGAACGGCAACCCGGGGACGCTCAGCGTGGAGATGGCGCGCGGCCCCGGCTGGGTCACCGACCCGGTGGCAACCAAGCGCATCCACGACTACTGGACGGTCCCCGGCCACGAGGGGTACGCCAAGATCGGCTGGGGCACCAACGGCGACTTCCGTCGGCTGCGCGCCTACCTGTCCAAGTACATCGGCCCCAGGTTCCTGAACCGGACCACCGCCCAGTGGCATCACGACGCGCTCGGCTACTGGCCGGGTGAGTTGGGCAAGCCGGGCAACCCGGTGACCCGTGGCAGCGGGGAGTTCGGACCGGCGGTGATCCTCGCCTCCGTCCCGTCGCTGACCGACTACCGGCTGCCGCGCGAGTGGTTCACCGACCCGGAGTTCACCGAGGCCACCCCGCTGACGGTGACCGAGGACGGACGGGTGCTCGGCCACCTCGCCGAGTGGGGCGTCTGCCACATCGGCATCCCCGGCACCTGCGTGGAGGCACCGCACTCGGCGTACTCGTACGCCTACTTCACCACCGGTGTGGTGCAGACCGACAACGGGGCGGTCGCGGTCGGCCAGATCACGATGGACACCGGCCACGCCAGCCGCAACGCCGGGCCGAATGTCGCTGCCTCGCACTACGACAACACCGGCTCGGTCGTCGCCGACATCGCGGTCGGCGAGGACGAGTTCGGCATCTGGATCGCCGGGGCGCTGCGCGACGGGGTGCCCGCCGAGAAGCGGCACGCCCTCCAGGCCGGTGCCCTGTCCGGTGACTGGCGGCTGATCCGCGACTCGCTGGAACTGGTCGCCGCACTGGCCGTCAACGTCCCCGGCTTCCCGATCCCTCGCACCGGGCTGGCTGCCTCAGGTGGGGTGCAGACCTCACTCGTCGCTGCCGGTGTCGTGGTGCGGGAGGCCGGGGACTCCGACGACGTCGCCGAGTTCATCCAGGCGGTCGCCGACGAGGTGGAGGCAAGGTCTGCTCGCCGGACACGGGCCGCTGCGCTGCTGGAAGATACGAGGGCGGTACGTGTCGCCGCGCTGATGTCAACGATGGAGGGCTGAACGATGGGCTGCGGCTGCGGGAGTGGCAAGAACAAGCAGAAGTACGAGGTGGTCACCGCCGACGGTCGGGTGATCGAGGTCGACTCCCGTACGGAGGCGCTTGCCACCGTGCGCAAGGAAGGCGGCAAGTGGGGTCCGGCCAAGCCCAAGTAGCCCATTGCCGTGCTGCGGTGATGTACCGTTCGGCCTGAGCGATCGCAATGGCGTAACCCTGCGTTCGGCCTCGCGGAGTCGAGGGACGAGTACGACGTTCCTACGAACCGGGAGAGACGCCGATGTTCCAACTTCCTGAGTCACTGACTGGCCTGTCTGACGACGAACTGAGCAGCCTGCTCAACGACGGCCTGGACGCCTTCCGCGCGCTCGGCATCACTGCTGAGGCGACAGAGGAAATCATCTCCGAGGGTGAGCGCATCGCGCCCCTCATCGGGCAGATTCGCGAGGAGCAGCAGTCGCGTGTCGCTGCCTCCGAAGCACGCGCGCAGCGCGCCAACGATCTTCTGGCGACCGTGCCAGATCAGACCGCCGAGAACACCGAGCCGGAGCCTGAGGCCGAGGTAGTGGTGGAGCAGGAGGCCCCCACCCCCACCGCAGAGGAGGCCCCAGTGGCCGAGAACACTCCCGTGCCGGTCGCCGCCTCCGCGCAGACCCCGGTGCAGCGGGCGGCGCAGAACACGCCCGCCCAGCAGGTCGCTCCCCGCCGGACGGCGTCGCTGGTCGCCGCCGCCGACGTGTCCGGCTTCGCCGCCGGTCAGGAACTGGATCACCTGGGCCTCGCCGGTCAGGCGATCGTGGCCCGGCTCCGCTCCCTGCCGCGCGGAATGGCCCCGTCGCCGGTCCGCCAGCGGTTCGGTGCTGCGGTGATCCGCAAGGACTTCGATCTGGCCCAGGGCCGCGACTTCGACGACTACTCGCTGGTGCAGCGCACCGGTGAGGAGAAGCGGCTCCCCGGAGGCTCCCTCGTGGCAGCCGGTGGCTGGTGCGCACCGTCGGAGACGGTCTACGACATGTGTCAACTGGAGACGGTGTCGGGCATCCTCGACATCCCCGAGTTCGGTGTCACCCGGGGCGGCATCCGCTACACCCCCGGCCCGGACTTCTCCGACATCTACAACAACTGCGGCTTCCACCAGACCGAGGACGACGCCATCGCAGGCGAGTGCAAGACCTGCTGCGAGGTCGACTGCCCCGACTTTGAGGAGGTCCGCCTCGACGCCGTCGGCTACTGCGTGAAGGTCCCGATCCTCACCGAGTCGGCGTACCCGGAACTGACGCGCCGGTTCACCGAGGGTGCGCTCGTCGCACACGCCCACAAGGTCAACGCCTGGACGATCGGCCAGATCAACACCGCCGCAGGCGCAGGCGTCTCCGCTGCTGCCGACCAGCCGCTGTCGTTCGCGCTCGACGCCCTGGAGTTGCAGGCGATCGGCATGCGCTACCAGTACCGGCTCGGCGAGAACGCGCTCATCGAGGTCATCCTCCCGGTGTTCGCCAAGGCCCTGATCCGCATGGACGTGGCCCGGCGCAACGGCCAGCAGTGGCAGTCGGTCACCGACGCGCAGGTCGACGCCACGTTCTCCGACCGCAACCTCAAGGTGCAGTGGGTCTACGACTGGCAGGACCTCGTCGTCGCCGGTTGCGTCGTCACCCTCCCGGCCACCGTCTCGGCGCTCATGTACCCGGCAGGCACCTGGACCAAGGGCACGTCGGACGTCATCTCGATGGATGCCGTGTACGACAGCGTCGGCCTGGAGTCCAACACGTACACCGGCATCTTCGTCGAGGAGGGCGTCCTCGTCGTGCAGCGCTGCACGCACACCTGCAAGGTCACCCTCCCGATCTGCGTCTCCGGTGAGACGGGCGCGGCCACCTTCGCCGCCTGCCTCGCTGCCGCTGCGTGACCCGCTCCGGGGGGGTCGATGGGACCGTCGGCCTCCCCGGAACCCACGCTCCAACGAGGAGGTGAGGTCCGATGCCTAACATCGCTGGGGCGAGTCTGTACGTCGATGTGCCAGCGCCGGAACGCAAGACCGGTGGGGCGCTCGACACGGTGCGCGTCATCGACGTGACCGGCCACGCCCTGCTGGGCGCGGAGTACCTGACCGACGCCTGCAACACGCTCAACGAGTGGTTGTCGAACTGCGAGACGGTCTACCCACCGGGCTGCGAGGGTGGTCCGGCGCTGATCAACACGAAGGACTTCGACGACCTCGATCTGGTGGCCGGGGAGCCGTTCGCGCTGTACAACGGTGTGCGGTGCGTGGGTCCGGGCAATCAGGTGGATGCGCTGGAGGCGCGCGCGAAGGCGTCGCTGGAACTCAAGGAGTCCCGGGGTGTCGAGAACTACCTCAAGGGGCTGCTCATCGGGCTGTCCGGCTCCAACACCCTCGCGGCTGCCGACGTGGTCGACGCGGTGGCCCAACTGGAGGACTGGCTCGACGACAACTACGGCGGCAAGGGCTTCATCGAAATGTCCCGTGGCATGGCCGTGTACGCCTGCAACGCGCAGATCATCGGTGCCGGGCTGGACGGTCGGATGGCGACCTGCGGCGGCACCCCGGTGATCCTGGGGATCGGCGACGACACCACGCTGTTCGCGTCCGGGCAGATCACCCTGCTGCGCGGGCCGATCGGGGTGTACTCGGTCCCCGAGATGAACCTCGCCGACGGCACCTGTGCCCCGGCGCGGACCCTCGCTGAGCGGTCCTACGTGCCACTGATCGAGTGCGCCGCAGCGAAGGCAACCATTACCACTCCGTAGGAGGAGCAGATATGCCTGGAACCAGTTTCCCCCTCTTGCGGGGCCGGACCCTTCGGGTCACCAAGACCAACGGCTGCGGGGTTCCGCTGACCGGGGTCGACAGCAGCATCGCGGTCACCGACGGCTACGTCTCCGTCGCCCTCACGGCGGAAATCAACGAGCCGGAGGAACTGGAGGTCATCAACGCGAACGGCCAGACCTGTGTCCGTGACCCCGGCTGCGCCGAGTTCAAGGGCTACAACGTCGAAATCGTGTTCTGCAACGTGGACCCGTGCCTGTTCTCGATGACCACCGGTCAGGACCCGATCTACAACACTGCTGGCGACGCGGTGGGCTTCCGCATGAACTCCAAGGTGAAGGCGTGTGACAACGCCTTCGCCATGGAAATCTGGGCCGGTTCCCCGGGCGGCGCTGGCTGTCAGGGGCAGGCCAGTGAGTCCGGCTCGTTCGGCTACATCGTGATGCCGTTCCTCCGCGCTGGCGTGGTGGGCGACTTCACGATCGAGAACGCGGCCATCTCGTTCACGATCACCGGCGCGGTCACCCTCGACGGCAACTCGTGGGGCGTCGGGCCGTACAACGTGATGGAGGTCGCTGCCAATCCGGCACCGCTGCCCGAGGCACTGGACCCCAACGACCACCTCGCCGTGCTGTACACCACGCTCGCGCCCCCGGAGTCGACTGTGGGCTACTGCCTCACCGACACTGAGTACGCCGCATTCGAGGCCGATGGCACCCTGCCAGCAGCCGATGAGCAGGCCGCTGCCTAAGGAGACACATGACCGACCCGTGCGCTGCTTGTGGGTCGTGTGTCCCCTGGTCACCAGACCTGACGTGCTTCCCTGAGTGGGGCGACTACGACGACGCCCTGCTCTGCAAGTCCGTCGCCCTCGCTTGGGACACCCTGCGTGTCCTGAGCGGGGGTCAGGTGGGCAACTGCCCGGTGCTGGCCCGCCCGTGGGTGTCCAAGCCGTGCTCGTTCTGCGCGGACGCCACCCTGCACCACCTGCCGGGGACGGCCTGCGGCGGTGACTGCTGGGCGAACTGCTGCGGCACCGGCGGCTGCGGGTGCGCGCCGCTGCCCGAGGTGGTGCTGCCCGGCCCGGTCGCGGAACTGTGGCAGGTGAAGATCGACGGTGAACTGCTGGACGTCATGGACTACCGGGTCGACAACGGCAACCGGCTGCTGCGCACCGACGGCTACAAGTGGCCGTCGTGCCAGAACATGGTCGGCGACGCGGAGACGGACGTGGGCACGTTCGGTGTCTGGTATGTCCCTGGAATCGTTCCAAACTCGGCGGGCCTGTGGGCCGCTGGGGTGATGACCAGCGAGTTCATGAAGGCGTGCTCCGGTGGCAAGTGCCGCCTGCCGTCGTCGGTCACGTCGATCGCCCGCCAAGGCGTGACGATGCAGTTCTCCAGCGGCATGTTCCCCGACGGGATGACCGGCATCCGCGAGGTGGACGCCTACCTGACCGCCATCAACCCGTACTCGCTGCGGACCCCGCCGAAGGTGTGGTCACCGGACCTCGCCCCGGCGAAGCATCGCTATCCGTCCTGGCAGGCGCGTCCCGAGGCTGTTGTCGATCCTTGGGCGCAGTCGTGAACGGGCTCGGCACCTCCATCTCGTCGGTCATCGCGGACCTCGTCGACTGTGTGTGCGTGGCGCTGGAGACGGATGGTGCGGGGCCGACCTGCTGGTGTGGCTTCTACCCGGGGTCGCAGGTGTCGTGGGACTACTGCGGCGAGTGCTCCGGCGGGTCCTGCGGGATGGGCTACGTCCGGCTGGTCAACGCCTACCGCTCTGAGGACATGCTGAACCCGGACCTGAACACGCGGTGCGCGTCGCCGCTGACGTTGCAGTTGGCGGTTGGTGCGATCCGGTGCATCCCGGTCGCCGACGACGACGGCAGGCTGCCGGACCCGGAGTCGATGTGGGAGTCGTCGCTGGCGGTCCTGGCCGACATGGCGGCGCTGTTCGTCGCCGCTGACTGCTGCCCGGGGGAGCACATCCTCGGCGAGTACACCCCGGTCGGGCCGCAGGGCGGCTGCGCCGGTGGTGAGTGGACGGTGTGGGTGAGCCTCTGATGGCTGCCTCTGTCCGCACAGTCATCTCCGACGCGCTCATCATCAAGGCGCTGAACACGCCCGGTGGGTCCGGCGGTGTGTACAAGGAGATGGAGCGGATCAGGCGGTCCACGCTGGCGATCGCCCGTGGCATCGCACCGGTCGGCAAGCCGGTCAACGCGATGCACCGTGGTGGCGCGGTCGGCAAGTACAAGGCGTCGTTCGGGTCCGACCGGCGTGGCTCCAACGGCCACTACGTGCGCCGGGCCATGTACAACAGCGCCGACTACGCCTACTTCGTGGAGCACGGTCGCGGGTCGTCCAAGTTCGACCTGGGCCTGCGGGAGTACATGCGGATGCGCAACTGGATCGCGCGGACCGGCGGGGTGCCGAAACGCTGGGAGCGGTACTCGTCGGAGTTCACCGGCGGCATCATCATCACGTCACCGGGCACCAGCGGCTGGGAGGGCTTCCACACCCTGGAGATTGCGTTCGATGAGGCGATGCGCCGCAGCAAGGTGCACATCGGCGCAACCGGGGGATTCCTGCGGTGAGGGCTACCATGCGAGCACCTACACCAACGGAGGTCCACGTTGAGGGAGTTCAGCACCGCTGCCCGAAGATCGGCCCCGCTAGCGCTGGAGGGCTCGGAGCCGATCGAGTTCACGGTAGATGGCGACAAATACACCGCATACCCGCCGACGCCGGGACAGTTCATGCTGCTGATGTCGGCGCAGGCGAAGGGTCGCGACGAGGTGGAGTCGGTGGCGTCGATCATCGACTTCCTCGACGGCATCCTCGACGAGAACGCGCAGGCGGACTTCCGCAGGCGGCTGATGGACCGCGACGACCCGTTCGACTTCGACACGGTCACCCAGATCATGGAGGGTCTGATCGAGGAGTGGTCCGCCCGCCCTACGCAGTCACCGTCCGCCTCGTCCTCATCGCCCGCGAACGGTGGCCGGAAATCGACGGCGAGACGGCCCTCAAGGGCATCGACCTCACGCACCTCCCCCTCGACCGATTCCTGAACGCCATCTATGTGTGGTGCCTGAGCCGGGTCGAGCCGGACAAGCACGACCAGTGGCTGTTCCAGTTGACCCAGCCGATCCCGGGCCGGGTGGAGCCGGTCGACGTTGAGGCAGAGATGGACGACTTCGCCTCGTTCGCGTCGGCGTTCGGTGTGAAGCCACCAGTACCCTCGGCCTGAGGAGGTGACCTGATGGTCGACACCGTGGGCGCTGTCTACGTCAAGGTCTACTCCGACTCGTCCGGCTTCAAGAAGCAGTTGGAGGGCGACGCGGAGACGGCTGGCAAGAAGGCCGCCGTCCACTTCGGTGACTCCTTCGACAAGCAGGTCACGAAGAACCTCAAGCAGATCAACCTGGAGAAGTCCCTCGGCCCGCAGATGGACAAGTGGGGGAAGGACTTCGCCAAGAGGGTGTCCTCAGCGGTGTCCGGCGAGACGGTCAAGTTCAAGTTGGACGACGTGATCGACAAGGCCGAACTCAAGCGGATGAGCCGGGACCTGGGGGTCCCGTTCAAGGACCTCGCCCAGTTCTTGAAGACCGAGATACCGAAGGCTGCCCGGAAGGGTTTCAGCACCATCGAGAAGGAGGCTGCCGACGCCGCGCGGGCTGCCGAGCGGGAGTTGAAGCGGCGGCTGAGCATCACCGACCTGCTCGACGACGCCGGGTTCAAGAACAAGATCCACCAGATGGCCTCTGAGTTCCAGAAGACCATGACCCCGGCGATGAAGAAGGCGCTGACCGACGGTCAGAAGGTCGACTGGCGGTTCGACGACGACATCCGCAAGGCGCTCAAGAACATCGCGCAGGACTCCAAGGCGTCGTTCTCGGATGTGGCGACCGTCTGGGACCGCACGATTCGGCGGATGGCGCAGTCCAGCGAGGAGGCGGGCTTCTTCACCCGGATGCGGGCCGGGGCACGGGAGGTCACCGGCGACATCGAAATCATCGACCGCAGCGTCATCAAACTGCGGTCGTCGCTGCGCCGGGCCGGGACCGGCGGGTTCTTCGACTCGTTGACCAGCGTCTTCGGCGGCATCATCGGGCTGTCGTTCAAGTTGGGCAGCGTCATCCCCAAGAGCGTCGGGCTGATGGCGAAGGCGTTCACCGGGCTGGGGAAGGTGTTCACCAGCCTCGCGGCGAAGGCGGGCAAGTTCGCTGGCGCGATGGGCAAGATCGGCGGGGTGCTGGGCCGGGTCGGCGCGGCCCTGAGTTCCACCGGCGTGGGCGCGGCTGTGGCGGTCGCCGGTCTGCTGGCGTCCATGGTGGCGCTGACCCGGTTCATGGGGGCGTTCGTCACCCTGGTCGTCGATGCTGCCGGGGTCATGTCGATGCTCGCCGCAGGGATCGCGGCAGCGGCCATCCAGGCGGTGGTCCTGGTCCCGGTACTGGTGTCGCTGGGGGCCGGGCTTGGCGCGCTGGTCATGGGTGCCGGTGGGGCGACGAAGGCGCTCGGCCTGTGGTCCAAGGCGATGAAGGAGACGGACCCGAAGAAACGGGCCGAGGCGTTGAAGGCGTACAACGCGGCGATGAAGGACCTGGGTCCGAACGCCCAGGCGGCGGTGCGCGGGATGCAGCCGCTGGTCAAGCAGTTCGAGAGTCTGCGCAAGCAGATGGCTGAGAAACTGTTCGACGGGTTCGCCTCGGCGTTGAAGCAGGCCAGCCCCATGGTGAAGGTCCTCAAGGACGGCCTGCTGTTCGTCTCCGAGGCGATCGGCGACGTGATCGACCAGTTCCTCCGGCTGGGCCAGAACGACACGTTCATCAAGAACTGGGGCGACCTGTGGGCCAGCGCCGGGACGATCATCCGCGATGTCGGTTCCGCGATAGTCAACGTCTTCGCCGGGCTGGTGGCGGTCTTCGCCGCGATCATCCCGCAGACCGAGGAGTTCACGAACGGGATTCGTAACATCGGTCAGGCGTTCCGGGTCTGGGCTGAGAGCGAGGGGGGCCGTCAGGCCATTCAGGACTGGTTCACCCGCGTCTGGGAAATCGGCAGTCAGGTGTGGACGATCATCAAACTGGTCGGCGAGGCGCTGGGCAACCTGTTCACCGGGATGATTAGCGGGGGGGCTGGCGATGTGGAGGAGACGTTCCTCGCCAAGATCGTCCGCAAACTGGAGGAACTGAACGAGTGGATCAAAACGGTGTCGGAGAACGGGGAACTGGAGGGCTGGCTGCAAACCGCGAGTGACACTGCGACCACCCTGTGGAACTCGCTGGTGTCGATATCCACCTCGCTCAAGAGCCTGAACACGGAGGAGAACCGGGCGTTCGCCCACAACCTCGTCAGCGTGATGAACGGGCTGATCGCGGTGTTCAACGCCTTCGCTTGGTTCGCCAATCAGGTAGCCATCTCGGTCGGTGCCGGGTTCCAGGGGCTGGGTACGATCCTCAACGGCATCACGCAGTCGGTCGGTGCCGGGTGGAACGGGCTCAAGGCGATCTGGGCGGGCGTCTCGGCCTCGTTCACTGCCGGTGTCCATGGGATGACCTCGATCTTCAACGGCTTCCTCAACCAGATGAAGGCGGGATGGGCTTCCGCCATGGCTACCATCAAGTCGCTCTGGCAGGGCGTGGTGACCTCGGTTTCGGCTGGTGCCCGGGGCATCTCGGCTGCCGTCCGGGGGATCGGTTCGGCATTCGACTGGCTGATCGGGAAGATCAAGAGCGTGATTTCATGGATCAGTCGCATCAAGATGCCGTCGCTGTCGGGCCTCCGCGCCGCCTTGAACCCGTTCGGCGCAGCAGGCGGGGTGTTCACCAGTCCCACCACCAAGATCATCGGCGAGGCCGGGCCGGAGGCGCTGATCCCGCTGAGCCGACCGCTGTCCCTGGTCGATCCGAGTGTGCGGGACATGGCCGCGCAACTGCGTGGGAAGGGTGGGGCACCGTCGTCGCCCCGTTCGGCGTCCGGTGGGCGTCAGATGACGAACTACTGGAACATCACGTCGCCTTCGCCGGACGCGCGGGTCGTAGCATCGCAGGTCATGAACCGTATGACCGCGATGGCCGGATAGGAGGCCAGCATGTACGGCGGATACCTGATGCTGGGCACCACGGAGGTCATCAACAACCACCGGGCGCTGAACTATGCGCAGGCCGCTGGGATGAACTCGGTCCTGCCGTGCACCGAGTGCAGCAGCATCAACGCCGGGATGGTCACCAACTACGAGACACCGGCCCGGGACAACCCGCATCCGCCGTGGTGGCAGGAGACGTACCCGATCGGCTCGGCTGACTTCTTCGGCGTCATCGGCATCAACATCGACAACATCGACGACTCGACCCGCAAGATGCAGGTGTCGGAGGCTCCGGGGTCGGGCGGGTTCATCGGACCGCTGCGGTTCGCGGTCCGCACGCTGACGGTCAAGGCGGTCGCCGTCGCCGGGAACGACTGCTCGCTGGGGTACGGGTTGAACTGGCTGCGGTCCCTGGACTCCACCTACAACTGCTCCACCTCGACGGTGACGATGTACGAGTGCTGCCCGCATGTGGCGCAGGAGGACTGCGACACGGTGGAGTGCCGGGAGAAGTGCATCTTGAAGGTGCAGCGGCAGATGCACGAGGCGCGGATCACGTCCGGGCCGCAGGTGCTGATGCGCCGCGACATGCTGTCGCGTGGGGCGATCGCGCAGATCGAGTTTGTCATCACAGCGGGCGACCCGTTCCTGTACGTGCCGCCGTTCCCGATCCCGACCGGGGCCGTGGCCGACGAGTATCTGGTGACAGACCCGGAGGACGAGCCGGAGGACGAGGACCCGTTCGCGTCCGGCCCGCCGACGGTCCGCCCGCCGTCGCTGCATCCGACCCGGAGCCTGCCGGAGCGCACCCAGTGGCTGCGTGAGGAGTACGTGCTGCCGATGCCGGAGGTCGGCTACGCGGTGGTCCCGTCGGTGACGCTGGCGTCGGAGTCGGGTGCGGAGGATGTGCGGCTGACGGTGGTCGGCCCGGAGGGTGTGGCGGGGTCGTACCGGATGGTGAACTTCCCGGCGGGCGGCTCGGTCGAGTTCGACTTCCGCAAGCGGCAGGTGACGACGGAGGCGAAGGGCATCCGGCGCAACGGCTCGGCGTTCGTCTCAAACCCCACGGGTGGGGTTTTGCGCTGGCCGAAGGACTTCGGCTGGGGGGAGTACCGGCTGCTGGTGGATCGGGTTCCGGGTACCGAGCCGCTGCTGCTGGATGCGTCGGTGTCCGGGCGGTTCGCCTGATGCCGGAACTGGGCTGCGGTGAGCACACCGCCTACATGTACAAGCGTGGTGGGGTGACTCGGCTGTTTGAGTTGGACAAGGTCATCTCGTTCGACTGGAAGCGGGTCCGTGACGACATCTCCACGGCCCAGATCGAGGTGCAGGCCGAGGCTGAGTGCTGCCGCCAGTTGGGCGGTCTGACTACCGGCAACACGGAACTGCACATCTACCGGGATGGGCAGATGGTGTGGCTGGGGGTGCTCACCCGGATCGAGTACGAGCGGACGCAGATCACCTTGTTCGCCGAGGACATCCTGTGGGTGGCGAAGCGGACGGCGCTGGAGGTGGGCTACAACAAGGCGTACCCGAACATCGCCAAGGCTGGGTGGGTGATGAACTGGCTGTTGAAAAGCCAGACGTACAACAAGAACAACGACCCGTGGAAGGTGCTGCCGCACGTTCATTGGGTTCAGGGCAGTGATGATCCGTCCACGTCGGCGGCGGTGAAGGCGTGGTCGCTGGCGACGTGGGAGGACTTCGACAAGTCCGCCGAGGACCGGGGGATGGACTACACGGTCGTTGGGCGGGACATCTACTTCTGGGACACCCACCTCAAGTGGCGGACGATCGAGCAGGAACTGCGCGGCGAGTTCCTGATGGGTGGGATGGCGGTCGTGGAGTACGGCAACGAGTTCGCGACCCGGGTCATCAAGACCAACGGCAACGGCTACGCGGCGCAGGCGGTGGCCCCGCCGTGGGCGATCGCCGAGTTCGGCTACATCGACCTGATCGAGTCGACGGCGAACGAGGCTGCCGGGAACGAGACGCCGACGGCTGAGGAGAAGACGGCGTGGCAGCAGCAGGCGCAGTCGCTGCTGGACCACTCCTTCCCGGCTCCGACGCGGATCAGGGTGTCGGAGAACTCGACGCTGGCCCCGACCTGCCCGTACACCATCAACGATCTGGTGGCCGGGTCGTGGTTGCAGGTGGTGGTGGAGGACTTGTGCCGGACGATGGACCAGTGGCACAAGTTGGAGTTGGTGCATGTGCACAGTGAGTCCGGTGACGAGAAGGTGACGGTGACGACTGCCGCCGCGCCGGAGAATATGGTGCCGCTGTGAAGTCGAACGCGCTGGAGGCCCAGGACTCGATGCTGGGTTGGATGCGGCAGATCAACAAGCATCTGCTGCGGCTGAACCGGGCGGGAAGGATCGACCTGCTCAGTACCGGCATCGAGGTGTTTGAGGCAGGCGAGTTGACGGTCGCCACACTGGATGAGGTGCCGGAGAGTCTGCCGTTCGGAAGTCCGGTGTTCGTGGTGGAGAGCCAGCAGATGTACGTGCAAGACCCCGACACGAGGGAGTGGCAGCCAGCGCCTTCGGAGTGACCACGCCCCTACCATGAGCGTCAGGAGGCGTCATGGGTAGCAGGAGTCCGGGCCTGATCGCACGGCCCACCACATCTGCGGACTGCGTGTCACCCGCTTTTGGGGCTGGACCGCCTGGACCGATCGGTCCTGAGGGTGCTCAGGGTCCGTGTGGTCCGACCGGCCCTACCGGCGCTTCGGGACCGCAGGGTCCGCAGGGCGAGTTCGGTGGCCCGACCGGCTCAACGGGTCCACAGGGTGCGGCGGGACCACCTGGGGTGACAGGTCCGACGGGGACGCGCGGGGTCGAGGGCAACCAGGGTCCGGTGGGTCCGTCGGGGCCGAAGGGTGACCCGGGTGCGCCGGGCACGCCGGGGCCGACCGGGCCGCAGGGCAACGCCGGTCCGCAGGGCGCGCAGGGCGCGCAGGGTGTGACCGGGCCGACGGGTGCGTTGGGTCCGACGGGGGCCGGGGTTCAGGGTCCGACCGGCACGTCAGGTGCGACGGGTCCGACCGGCCCGTCGGGTGCGTCGGGTTCAGCAGGTGCGCCGGGAGCCACTGGGGCGACGGGTCCAACTGGCACATCCGGTGGGCTGGGTGCGACGGGTCCGTCGGGTGCGTTGGGTGCGACCGGTCCGACCGGCCCACATGGCCCATCCGGGCCGACTGGTCCCACTGGGGCTGCGTCGACCGTCGTCGGACCTACCGGCCCGACGGGTGCGCAGGGCGCGGACGGCACATCGGTGACCATCGAAGGGTCGGTTCCGACCGGCCCGCCAGGGTTCGCCGGGTCGACCCCAGGTGAGGGCTGGATCAGCAACAACGACGGCCACCTGTGGGTGTGGGACGGCGACTCCTGGGTCGACGTAGGCGCGGTTCGTGGCCCGACCGGTCCGGCTGGGGTGGCGGGTGCCACCGGTCCTGCTGGTGCTGCCGGGGCTACGGGTGCCACCGGACCGTCGGGGACGGCTGGAGCCAACGGTGCGACTGGCCCGACGGGTCCGTCAGGGACTGCTGGTGCTGCCGGTCCGACCGGTTCGCAGGGTTCGACTGGGACGCCGGGGACCGCCGGGGCGACGGGGCCGACCGGCCCGTCAGGTACGGCGGGTGCCACTGGCCCGACTGGGGCGCACGGCCCGACCGGGGCGACGGGGACCAGTGGGGCGACCGGCCCGACAGGTCCGACCGGAGTTCAGGGTGTCGGCGGCATCCAGGGCATCCAAGGCATCCAAGGTCCACCCGGCCCGACAGCGGTCAGCACCGATCCGGGGAACTACGCCCGGCTCGGCACGGACACCAAGATATTCGTGCCCACCCCGGCGACGGGTGGCGGCACCGGAATCGACGAGGTGACGATCCAGTCGTCGTACCCGTCGCTGGAGGGCCTGGAACTGTGGGTCGACCCCAACGCGACGGCGGGTTCTTCAACCGGCAACCACTCGACGCTGAACGGGCTAGCCAACGACGACCACTTGCAGTACCACAACGACGCGCGCGGCGATGGCCGCTACATCAAGAAGACCGGCGACGCGATGGCCGGTCCGCTGGTGGTGCAGATTCCGACGTTGCAGAATCAGGCGGCGCGGCTACAGGACGCTGATGCGTGGAAGTTCCGCAAGGTCGTCGGCGGCAACGGGCTGACCCAGACCGGCGACGGGTCGCTGGCTCAGGACGTCACCCTGGCGGTCGGCAAGGGCGACGGCATCGTGGTGGCGGCGGATCAGGTGTCAGTGGACACCAACTACCTGGACGTGCGGTACGTGACCCAAGCGAAGTTCGTCGTGTCCACTGCCGACCCGTCGGGCGTCTACCCGCAGGGTTCGGTGTGGGTCAAGTACTGAGGAGCGGGCATGGGTCTGGATGTCTACACCGGCTCGGCGTGGGTCGACGCTGAGGACGTCCGTGTCTCCAACGGCTCGTCGTTCGTGCAGGCCAAGAAGGTCAAGGTGTCCGACGGCGCTGGCGGCTGGAGGCTGGCCTGGGTGCCGAAGGTGCCCGTCGTCACCGTGACGTTCTCCAACCAGGACGTGGAGACGGGTGAGAAGTTCGACACCATCGCCACGCTGTCGATCCCGGCCCCGGAGGGAACGACGGTCAGGTTCGACTTCCCCGGCTGGACGCAGACCATCGCCGCAGTGGAGGGCGCGACGACGGTGGTGAAGTCGCAGGGCTTCCATTCGACGGCGGGCTCGTACTCGTGGACCGCGACGGCGATCAACATGGGCGGCCAGACTACGTCGGCGGCGAAGAAGCAGAACGTCAGCGTCCCGGTCCCGATCCCCGACGTTCACTACCACGTGAAGGTGCCGTCCGGGGCGAGCGCGTCGACGATCCAGACGGAGATGAACAAGGCCCGCGACTGGTTCCTGGCGAACAAGAACGCGCCGGTCAACTTCGCTGACGAGGACACGTTCGCCTGCGTCGAGTTGGTCGAGAACGGCGTGTACAACCTGGGGTCCGCCGAGTTGAAGGCCCGGCGTGGGGTGCGGCTCGTCGGCGGCGGGTCGGGGGCGTCGCGCCCGCTGGTCAGCGCCCGGGGCTCGCACTTCATGAACACCGACAACAACGGCGGCGGCTCCTACAACAACCCGGACTACGACTGGCTGGTTCACAACATCGAGGTCGACTGCTACAACCTGTCCGGTGGGCTGTCGATCGCGCATGTGAAGCGGTTCCAGGTGTCCAACTGCTACTTCCACAACATGGGCTGGAAGAAGCACTACATCGAGGTGAACTCATCGGGCGGCCCGCGTGCCGACGGCACGTACAACGTCATCATCAAGGGCAACGAGTTCACCAACAGCCAGAACATCGCCAACCGTCGGGTCGAGGACGAGTGCGTCCAGTTGGACTACTCCTGGTCCGGGGCGGCGTCGAACACCGCCAACGACGGCACGATCGCCAACAACGTGCTGATCGAGAACAACAACTTCCACGACGCCCCACGCGCGATCGGCAGCCACCACTTCCAGACCGAGGGTGGAGCGCCGGACAACTGGCATGCCAACGTGCTGATCCGCAACAACACGTTCACGAACATCGACCCGTCGCAGTACAACGGTGGTGACGCCCCGAACGGGATCGGCTCGGAGGGTGCGGTGCGGCCCTATGCGTGGGAGAACGTGCAGATTCTGAACAACACGTTCACGTCGTGCTTCCAGCCGATCTGCCTGTACATCCCCGACGACGCGCCGACCGCCTTCGGCAACCCGAAGTACTACCGGATCGCCGGGAACTATCTGCGCAACGTGACGCAGGACCGCTACGGCATCTACGGCACGTCGGGGCATGCGTCGCTGGATTTCGAGCAGGTCATCATCGAGAACAACATCGCCGACGGAACGTGGGACACCAGCCCGGACATCTACTTCGCGGGCTGCGACGACACCCGAGGTGCGGTGTCGGGCACCTCGTACGGGGTCCTCATCCGCAACAACCAGTTCAAGCCGACGAACATGACCGCAGCCGAGGAGAAGGCGTACAACAAGTACAAGGCGGCGGGTGCAGCGAACATCACCGGGGTGCTGATCGACGGCAACACGGTCAGCGACGGCACTGAGGACAACTCATGACCATGCTGCTCGGTGAGCCGACGACGACGATCGACCCGACGCTGGTCGTCCTGCACGGGCGCTACCTGAACTCGGAGAACGAGCCTGCGTACGGCAGTGTCCGGTTCACCCCGGTCATCACCGCCCCGAACTGGGTGTCACCGGACCCGGCGGTCATCACCAGGGAGCCGGTCGAGGCGACGCTCGACCTGTTGGGTGCGTTCTCGGTGCAGTTGATCGCTTCGGATGATCCGAACTGGGGTACGTCGGGGCCGGTCACGTACAAGGTGCGCGAGCGCCTCGACGGCACGGACCGCACGTACGTGATCGCGCTGCCGGGGCCGGGACCGGTGGACATCGCCGCGTTGCAGCCGTACGACTGCGACCCGGGTGCGGTGGTCCCGGTGCCGGGTCCGGTGGGGCCGACAGGTCCGCAGGGTCCGCAGGGTCCGTACGGTGCGACAGGTCCGACGGGTGGCACAGGTCCGCAGGGTGCGTTCGGCCCGGAGGGGATGACCGGTCCGACGGGGCCGACAGGTCCGACGGGGTTCACTGGGGCCACAGGTCCCACGGGTGATGTCGGGCTGGCGGGTGCTACCGGGCCGACGGGGCCGACGGGGCTGCTGGGTGCGACCGGCCCGACTGGGGCGACGGGTGCCCATTCCACGACTCCTGGGCCGACGGGTCCGACCGGGGCGACCGGGGTGACCGGCCCGTCTTCCACGGTCCAGGGTCCGACGGGTCCGGCTGGTGCGACGGGGCCGACCGGCCCGACTGGGAGTACGTCGACCACGCCGGGTCCGTCCGGGCCGTCCGGTCCGACTGGCGCGGCGGGGCCGAAGGGTGATCCGACGGCGGTGTACATCCAGCCTGCGGAGCCGGACAAGGTGGTGCCGCCGCCGTACTTCCCGCTGTGGGTGGACACCGACGACGACACGCAACTCCCCGGTGGCGGTGGTGGACTGGATGAGGCGGCTGCCGATCTGCGGTACGTGAACACGTCTGGCGATGTGATGACTGGCCCGTTGCGGGTGGTCAACAGCGACTTGTCGCCGTACACGTCCGGGTTCGTCAACGACGGGTTGAAAGTGTCCGGTGCTGGGACCGGCGCGATCATGGCGGTCCAGAACGCGCACGGTGCTGGCTATAGCGGCATCGAGTACATGGATCAGACCGGCGCGGTGAAGGTGTTCACCGGCTACAACAACGGCGACCCGGGAGAGTTCCGGTTCAACAACATCGCCGCGAACGCGCGCATCCGGTTCCTGATCGGCAGCGCCGAGCGGGTGAAGGTCGACGCATCCGGGCTGACAGTCACCGGCGGGCACATCTACGCCGGGGCGAACGTCGTTGCCATCGCTGGGAGCCTGTTCTCAGGCAACCTGAGCAACGTCGGCTACCTGAACTCCGACATCAACGTCCACTCGTTGCAGGGCATCAACCTGAACCCGGCGAACAACCCGGCGAAGCGGCTGCGGGTGGCACCGGACGGTCAGGTGACGGTCGCCGCCGATCCGACCGCACCGCTGGGTGTGGCGACGAAGCAGTATGTGGACGCCCGCATCTGGAAGGGCACGCAGGCCGCCTACGACGCGATCCCGGCGAAGGACCCAGCCGTGCTGTACGTGGTGACCGGGTGACGCTCAACACGGCTGATGCCGTCTACGTCGGTGACGTGGCGGCGGATCGGGTGTACCTGGGGGATCTGCTGGTGTGGGAGTCCACACCCACGTCCTACCTGCCCCCGGAATGGATGCTCAACCCAGCCGACCCGTACCAGGGAAGCAACTCCGGGGAACACACACTGGGTCTACGGTTCACCGCTACCGCGCCGGGGATCATCACCCACCTTCGCTACCACCATCTCGCGACCTGTCCTGCCCCGGACCATGCCCTGACCGTCTGGAACGACGCGGGGGCGAAACTGGCCGCTGTCAGCGACCCCGCTCCGAGCGGCTACACCGGCTGGCGTGAGGTGGCCCTGCCGCAGCCGTTGACCGTTGCCGCCGGGCAGCGGCTGACCGTCTCCTACGCCGTGAACAACGGGGCTCGCTACTCCTACCGATGGACGACTCCGGTATCCCTCGCCCCGCATCTGGTTATCGACTCTGCGGTCTGGGCGTACGGCTATGACCTAGTGCCGACCCTGACTTCTGCGGAGCAGTACATGGCCGATGTCACGTTCCGGGCCGAAGGCAGTGTTCCGTGGGCACCGGACAGCATCGCCGGGCTGGTGACGTGGCTGGACGCAGCCGACTACACACCCGGTTCCTGGCCCAACAAGAGCACCGGGCCGACGCCGACCATCGTCAGCAGTCCGGCGATGGTCAATGGTGCGCCGCAGAACGGGCTGCCGACCGTTCGGTTCAAGATCAACGAGGGACGGCTGCGCTCGACCTTCCCGCACCCGGTCCACGACTACACGCTGGTCTACCTCGTCCGCTGGGTCGGGCCTAACGCCGGTCGGGCGTTCTCGGTGCAGTACCCACCCAGCAACATCACCATCGGGATGCACACCACATCGGCAGACACGATGTACGACAACGGGACGTGGCTCGGCGGGTACGGCTGGAACGGCTGGAATCCACCTCCTGGCCCGTGGCGGATGTACGAGGCCGACTGCCAGCAAGGGGCGGCGAGCCGGTTCTTCGTCGATGGGGAGTTCAAGGGCTCACCGGCTGCGATCGACGGCGGCGGACTCACTGGCGGCTGGGGCCTGAGCGGGTACGAGTCCACCGGGCCGGGCGAGACGATGGACATCGAGGTCGCTGAACTGGTGCTGTACAACCGCAAGTTGCCCGACGCTGAGCGCAAGCAGGTCGAGGACTACCTCTACGACAGATGGTTCGTTACTCATTGGGACCCCGACACGCAGGCATATCTGACGGCGACCGGCCTGAACGTCTCGTACGCCCCGGCGCTGGACGGGCTGGTGCGTGGGCTGAAAGACGCCGGGCTGTGGTCGAAGATGGTCGCGATCTACCCGTTCATCGGCGGCACCGAGGCGCTGCACAAGTGGAACCTCAAGGACCCGCGTGACGCTGACGACGCCTACCGGCTGACGTTCCGGGCCGGGACACACTCACCGGCACTGGGCTACCAGCCCAACCCTGTAGCCATCGACGCCAACGGTCAGGGCCGCGCCGATACCCACTTGGTCCCGCTGGGTCTGCTGGCGCAGAACTCGACCCACCTGTCGATGTACTCGTTGCAGAGCAAGGATGTCTACCAACGCTGCGACATGGGGGCTTACAACTGGGACGGGGCTTTGTCCCGGTTCCATGTCATCGCCCACTACCTAGGTGAGCGGTTCTACTACGGCATGGCCGAGAGTGGGGCATCAAGCGCTCCCTCACCGGCGTCGACGGGCCTGTTCGTTGCCACCCGCACGGGGGCGAATGAGCAAAGCGCGTACCGTAATGGCGTTTCGGTCGGAACCTCGTCGTCGCCATCCGTTTCGTTGCCGAGCATCGCCTTGCACATCGGCGAGATTTCCGGCTATGACCGGGAGTACAGCGACCTCCCTGTCGGGTTCGCATCCATCGGAGCAGGTCTAAGCGCGACCGACGTGGCTAGCCTGAACCTCGTCGTCACTGACTACCAGATCGCGCTCGGACGCCGCCCGGCTTTCACCGGGTTCTGGTGACCGCAATGAAGGAGATGGAATGAGTTACCTGACACAGAACGAGATTGCCAGCAGCACGGCCATGCTCAACCGGGTGGCGCAGGCGGCGGCTGAGGAGAACCTGGGTTCTGACCCGGACCGGTGGACGTACGAGAACCGCCGGGACTGGGCGTCGGCCCCCGGCTGGGATGATGCGTGGGAGTCGTACAAGGTGGGCAACCCACCGACCGGTGAGCCGGGCGAGGTGTATGACCCTGGTCTGGATGAGGGTGTCATCACCGACGGGATGATCCTGTCGCAGGTGCAGTCGATGATCCCCGCCCCGCCCGGTGGTTCGGGGCAGAACGGGTAACTGCGTAACCCCACAGTGTGGGGTTTGACCGTTGGGAGTAGGGCGTGGCCGTCCTCAAGTATCAGGACCCGGACACACTGGTTTGGCATCCGCTGCTGGCGGGCGCTGCTGGTGCCACAGGTCCGACGGGTGCTCAGGGTCCGACCGGGGCGACGGGGGTGGCTGGTGCGACGGGTGGAGTCGGACCTACTGGCGCTCAGGGCAGTGTCGGTCCAAGCGGTGCGACTGGTCCCCAGGGCGCTGCTGGTGTTACTGGCCCCACCGGGCCGCAGGGCGTCCAGGGTGTCTCCGGCCCTACGGGGCCGCAGGGTGGTCAGGGTGTCTCCGGCCCTACGGGACCGCAGGGTGTCGCGGGCGTGTCTGGACCCACTGGGCCGCAGGGTGCGGTTGGTGCTACTGGTCCGTCAGGTCCGCAGGGGGCTCAGGGTGTCGTCGGTGCTACGGGACCAACAGGGACGCAGGGTCCGACTGGTTCGCAGGGAATCCAGGGTGCTGCGGGGGTCACCGGCCCGACGGGGGCGACGGGCCTCACCGGGCAGGATGGCACGTCGGTCACGATCACCGGCTCGGTCCCGACCGGGCCTCCCGGCTTCGCTGGCACAACCCCGGGTGAGGGCTGGATTTCGGAGGACGACGGCCACCTGTGGGTGTGGAGCGGCAGTGCCTGGGTCGACGCGGGACAGATCGTCGGGCCGACTGGACCCTTGGGTCCGACTGGCCCGCAGGGTGTCCAGGGAGTCACCGGCCCAACGGGTGGGCAGGGAGTTCAGGGTGTCCAGGGTGCGATCGGTCCGACTGGCCCGTTGGGGCCGACAGGTCCGGTTGGCATCACGGGGGCCACGGGTGCGACTGGTGGACAGGGAGTTCAGGGTGTCGTCGGTGCAACGGGTCCGCAGGGAGCGGTGGGCGCTACTGGGCCACAGGGTGTGGTTGGCCCCACAGGTGCTAGCGGACCCCAGGGCACTGCGGGTGTCGTCGGCCCGACGGGTGCCACCGGCCCGCAGGGGACCGCAGGCACGGCTGGGGTTACGGGTCCGACGGGTGCGCAGGGAACAGCGGGCGTGGTTGGCCCCACAGGACCGCAGGGAACCACGGGTGGTGTGGGTGCGACCGGCCCGCAGGGAGCAGCCGGGGCGGTAGGCGCGACCGGCCCGCAGGGCACGCAGGGTGTCGCGGGTCCGAGTGGCCCGACGGGGCCGGGTGGCGCGCAAGGTGGTGTAGGACCTACGGGGCCGCAAGGGACGCAAGGTGTCTCAGGCCCGACCGGGCCGGGTGGCGCGCAGGGTGTGACGGGTCCAACTGGGGCACAGGGTGTGCAAGGTGTGGTGGGTCCGACCGGGCCGCAGGGCACGCAGGGTGTCCAGGGTGTCGTCGGCCCGACGGGGGCGTCCGGCGCTCAGGGGCCGTCAGGTCCGCAGGGCGTGGCAGGCCCGACAGGTCCGCAGGGTACTGCTGGTTCGGTGGGTGCCACCGGTCCGACGGGTGCTCAGGGCACAACCGGATCGCAGGGTCCGACCGGACCGTCAGGCACAGCGGGTACGGCTGGTGTGACTGGGCCGACTGGCCCGCAGGGCACCGCCGGTGGTGTGGGTCCGACCGGACCTCAGGGCACCGCTGGGGTGCAGGGTCCGTCAGGTCCGCAGGGCATCCAAGGTGTGACCGGGCCGCAGGGCAATGCGGGTGGGGCTGGCCCGACAGGTCCGGCTGGCTCAACAGGCGGCGTCGGCCCGACCGGACCCCAGGGCACAGCCGGTACTGCCGGTGGCGTGGGACCAACGGGGCCGCAGGGTGTCGTGGGTCCGACCGGTCCGCAAGGGACGGCTGGCACAGCGGGCGGTACTGGGGCGACCGGCCCTACGGGTGCGTCCGGCCCGAAGGGCGACACTGGGACGACGGGTGGCGTTGGTCCGACAGGTCCGCAGGGCACCGCTGGCACAGCGGGTGGGATCGGTCCGACGGGTCCGTCCGGAACCGTCGGGGCCACAGGTCCGACCGGCGCACACGGGCCGACCGGGACGACGGGTCCCACGGGTCCGCAGGGCACGGCGGGAACGACGGGTGGCGTGGGTCCGACAGGTCCCACAGGTGCGGCGTCCACGGTTGCTGGCCCGACCGGTCCGTCCGGTTCGATCGGTCCTACCGGGCCGACAGGCCCGGGGTTGACGCAGGCGCAGTCCGACACCCGGTACGTCAACGTGACCGGGGATACGGTGACTGGTGACCTGACCCTCGCCGCCACAGGCAGCGATGGCAGGTTCTTCATCTTCGGGCGTGACGGCTTGCCGCAATGGATGTTCGGCAACTCCGGCGGCAACCTCATCGCGGGCAGGTACGACGACACCGGGGAATGGGTCGACAACCCGTGGGGGATGAACCGCGCTGACGGTTCGATGGTTGTCGACAAACCACTATGGCTGGGCGATCCGACGCCTTACGAAGACAATCACGCCGCCAGCAAGCAGTACGTGGACACCACCAGGGTCGCCAAGGCCGGGGACACGATGACCGGCGACTTGAAGATCAACGTGGCCCGCCATCACGGCGTGGAGTTCCGTGAGCCGGGCGGTGAGCGCCGAGTCCTCGGCATACGCACGACAACCAGTGGGGTGGCGGGACTGGGGGCGTTCAAGGCTGAGGACGATCCGACGCAGCCGCTGATGTTGCAGCCGTTCGGGGTGGGTGCCCCGAATCAGGCGGAACATGCGGTCAACCGCGACTACTTGCTGACGCAGTACGACACCAGCACTGTCACGCCAGCATCGGGCTGGGCCGCGAACAGCATCACCTGGATGACGCGGAACGGGTGGGCGGTGGTCACGTTCGACAGCGTCAGGAAGACCACCGCCCCGGCAGCGAACGACATCATGTTCACCCTGCCGGTCGGGGCGCGCCCGATATCTGGAACGTGGTGGCTGTCAATGGTCGGTAACGTGGCGACGACCGGCGGTGGCGCTCGGGTGTACCTGGGTTCGGTGGAGTCCAACGGGCAGGTGAAGATTCGCGGGCTGGTGATGCCCCCGGCGAACGAAATCCTGTACGCGACGATCGCTTTCCCGTGCGTGTGATGTGGAACTCTTGGTCTACGTCGGCTTCTGGATACTGTGGGCGGCGGCCCTGTTCGCCATCACATACTTCGCGTTCTGGTTCGGCAACAAGTTCTGAGGAGGCACGATGAACGGACTGAATCTGCTGTGGACAGTGCTGGCCGTGGTGATCGCCGTGCTGCTCATCATCTATCTGGTGAACGCTCTGGGCTGATGAAGATCGACCCGGAGATGCAGGCGGCTGTCCGCAGCCGGTCGACCGGGGACATCCTCATGCTGGTGGTCGCTGCGACGATCTGCTTCTCGGTGCTCACCATCGGGGCGACGGTCGCGTTCATCCGGGTCGCCAACCCGGAGCAGGACGTCTCAGGGGGGGCGGCTTTCATCAGTGACACGATCAACACGCTGATCGGCCTGCTGGCGGGGTTCCTCGCCGGGCGCACCGATGCGACGGCGCAGCGGCGGGCAGTGCTGCGGGACCTCAAGCCGGATGCTGAGGACTGAGGGTGCTGGATCGACTGACGTCCCGTCCGATGCTCGCCTATGGGCTGGTCGTGCTCCTGTTGATCGGTTCGATCGCGCTGTCGCTGCTGACAGCGCCGCCGACATCTGTCACGCCGGTCGCTGGGGATGGGTCCAGCGCGGTGGGTCCGGTGGGACCTCCTGGGCCAGCGGGGCCACCGGGACCCCGGGGTCTGCGTGGTACGAACGGCAGCAATGGTGAGGATGGCGCGCGCGGCCCGCGCGGTTCGTCGGGGGAGCAGGGGGAACAGGGGTCGCAGGGTTCGCGTGGCCCGCAGGGGTCGCGTGGCCCGCAGGGATCGCAGGGTTCGCGTGGCCCGCAGGGTGCTACTGGCCCGCAGGGTGAGCGTGGTCCGCAGGGTGAGCGCGGCTCACAGGGGAGGCAAGGCCCGCCCGGTCCGTCGACGGGGGTGCCTGGACCGCAGGGACCGCCTGGACCGAGGGGACAACGAGGTCCGCGCGGGGTGCCTGGGCCGCAGGGGCAGCAGGGTCCGCGAGGCGTGCCGGGGCCACGGGGGCCGCAGGGTCCGCGAGGACTGCCCGGCATGACGTGCCCGCCGGGCTTCACACCTGAGACGGTTACTCTGCCCACGCTGTTCGATGACACGCTGACGCTGTACGTCTGCGCGGCCAACTAGGAGGGGAGAATGGCGCGATGAAGACGGCGTTGGAGCGGCCCGGCCCGGACTGGTTCACCGACACGTATGCGCGTGCGCTGTTCGCCCGCTTCTTGGAGCCGCTGGCCGGGAAGCCGAACCTGCGGTTCCTCCAGATCGGCGCGTACTGCGGCGACGCCTCAGCGTGGCTGCTGACCCACGTGCTGACCCACTCCACGTCGTACCTGATCGACGTGGACACCTGGGAGGGGTCCGCCGAGGTGGCCCACGAGAGCATCGACTTCAACGACGTGTTCGGCTTCTACCACCAGCGGATGAATGCGCTGCGTGGCCCTGGCGGGTTCACCCAGTTCCGGCGGCAGACGTCCGACGAGTTCTTCGTCAACTACATGGGGCCGAAGTTCGACTTCATTTACATCGACGGCTCGCATGAGACGCATCAGGTGCTCCGCGACGCGGTGAGCGCCGAGCGGCTGGTCGCACCGGGTGGGCTGATCGCGTTCGACGACTACATGTGGGACGACGGCACCGAGAACTACCCGCGTCCGGCGATCGACGCCTTCCTGCGCTGTTTCCGTGAGCGGATCACCGTGCTGCATGTCGGGTTGCAGGTGTGGGTGGTGGGCAAGTGAAGATCGCGGTGACGACGTTAGGGGACGTGCTTCCACGTCCGTCGGCGGCGCACGTCGTGGATCGTGGTTCGCCACACGCCGTACTGCCGAGCAAGCGCGGTGTCGCCTTCGCTCGACGCGCGGATCGCACACACGTCGTCCTCGGTCAGCACGGCCTTGACGTTCCGGGCTCCGCGCGCTGTGCGTTCGCGGGCCACCTTGTCGCGCATGTTGTCGGCGTGCGTGCCAAGACGCAGATGCGCCGGGTTGCAGCAGGGCGGGTTGTCGCAGGAGTGGAGCACCTGCGTCCCGTCTGGGATTGGCCCGACCCACACGAGATAGGCGACCCGGTGCGCAGTGCGTTGGCCGAGCGCGTTCAGTTGTCCGTAGCCAGCGACGTACCGAGCGCGTTGCCAGTCCCAGCACCCATCGGTGGGCCGACTCGGCAGTCC
>Ga0190271_10000274_pt1 | contig 25456 bp, 19 predicted proteins | sample Popmic356T_FD_133747 | JGI IMG/M metagenome (GOLD analysis project Ga0190271, IMG submission 133747) | Populus adjacent soil microbial communities from riparian zone of Weber River, Utah, USA - 356 T | ecosystem: Environmental > Terrestrial > Soil > Riparian zone | place: USA: Utah | collected...
GCGGCGTGTTCGGCCAGTCATCGGGCATGCCGTACGTCGCGTGGTCGATGCCGTCGTGGAAGTTCGTGACGCTGTTGTACGCGACTACATGGCCCGAGCCGTAGATCGAAACGGCGTAATACGACCGCATGCGCTGTTTCTCTTGCTGGCCCTCGACGGCGTTCCACGGCCAGATGTTGAACCAGCCGACGAGGTAGGTCGGATCGTTGCGGCCGTTCATGACGTTATCGGCGATGTAGAAATTCTTCGAGCCCGACCAGTCGCTGTGGACGACCACGCCGACTTCGTCGAACGTCGAGTGCTTGACGGTCAAGCCGATGGCGCCCGCGATGCTCTTCTGCCCGGCCTCGATGGCGAGATTCGTGTTGCGGAACGTGATTCCCTCGAAATACGTGTAGTCGGCACCCATGACGTTGAACAGCACGTTGTTGCCGTCGCCGTCGAAAACGACTTCGCCGTCGCCGGCCGCTTTGATCGCGATCGGCCGCTCGGCGGTGCCGTCCTGCGTCAGATAGAACGTGCCGTCCCACGGCGTCCCGCAGCACGTGCCGTACTGCGTGCGAATCTCGTGGCTGTAGCTGAAGCGGTCGAAATCTTTGTACTCGCCGGCGTGCACGAGGAGCGTGTCGCCGGGTTGCACGCGCGGTGGCGCCGCGCGGCTCCAATCGCCGCCGAGCGCGTTCTTGTAGTACGCGGCGAGCAAGCCCGTGAACGCGGGCTCTTGCTTCGGTCCGGTATGGCCGAACGGGTAGACGTGATACGTGTTGCCGCCCGTGAACGGCTGCGGCTCGGCGCGCGTGCGCACGTTGACGATGCGTTGCGCCTCGCCGCCGACGCCGTCGGGGTCCGTCAGCGTGAAGCGCACCTCGTACTCGGTGCCCTCCTGGAGCTCGAAGACGCTGCCGGCGAACATGTTCGGCGCCGTGTAGTAGAGCGTCTCGACGTAGAACGTGCGCTCGTTCTGCACGCGCAGGAGCGGCAAGCTGTCGCGCCATTCGCTCGCGCTGCCGCGCTGTCGGTAGGCGACGGCGACGGCTGCGTCGCGGTCTGCGTCGCCCTCGATGTGCCACTCGAACCCGAGCGAGATCAGCGTCGGCGGCTCGATGATGAGGTCGCCGGCCGTGACCCCCGGCTGCGCGGCCGCGCTCGGGCCACAGAGCACCGCTGCAGCCCCCAAGCTCACGATCAGTCCGTAATGCGCGCGCATGCTTCTTCCCCCTTGCGGCAACCGGCCCCGCGAGCTGCCAGAATAAGGCCCGGCACCGTGCCGACCAAGCAGCGGAGTCGCGATGAAGCTCGTCATCACCGGCGCATCGGGTCAGCTCGCGCGGCTCGCCGCGGAGCGCGTGCTCGCGAATGTCGCGCCGGAGGACCTGATCCTGACGACGCGCACGCCTGCCGTGCTCGCGACGTTCGCTGCGCGCGGCGTTGCCGTTCGCCACGCCGACTTCGCGGCGCCGCACACGCTGCGCGCGGCCTTCGCGGGCGGCGAGCGGCTGCTGCTCGTCAGCGCTACGGATCTCGGCCAGCGCACGACACAGCATCTGGCCGCGGTCGATGCTGCGAGGGCCGCCGGCGTTGGCCACATCGTGTACACCTCCGGTTTGAAGCCCGAGCCGCCGAACCCTGCGGTCGTCGCGCCAAGCCACTACGCGACGGAGCAAGCGCTCGCGCGGAGTGGCCTCGGCTGGACGATTCTGCGTAACAGCCTGTATGCCGAGTACCAAGCGCCGGAGGCCGCGCAAGCGATCGCCTCGGGCGCACTCGTCCACAACCGCGGTTCCGGCACGGTCGCGTACGTCACGCGCGAGGACTGCGCCGCCGTGGCCGCCGCCGTGCTCGCGGCCAGCGGTCACGCCGGCGCTTGCTACGATGTGACCGGGTCGGAGGCGTATTCGGCCGCCGATCTCGCGGCGTTGTATGGCGAGCTCGGCAAACGGGCGGTAGTCGAGCGCCGGGTCAGCGACGCGGAGCTCATCGCCGCGATGGTCGGAACCGCCGGCGGGCGACGACCGCCAGGGATGGCGGGAGTGCCGCAAATGCAGGAGCAATTTGCGGCCGACCACCGGCGCTACGGCGCCGAGCTCGTGGCGTCGTTCGGGCGCTCGATCCGCGAGGGCTACATGAGTGCGTGCACCGACCACGTAGCGAAGCTCGTGGGACGGCCCGCGAGATCGCTGCGGCAAGCGCTGGCGCTCCTGCGCGGTGCGCGCTGACGGGAGGAAAATATGAACGGACGATTCGCCGTCGGACCAGTGTTGGGCGTAATCCTGCTGATGGTGACCGTGACCGCGCCGGCCGGCGGCCAAGAGCCGCATCCGCGCGAGCCGGTCTTGGCCACTCCGCGTTTCGCCTTCTACAGCGACTACCAATTCAACTTGCACGATGCGCTGCTCGCGGCCGGCACCGCTCGCCGCGCGGGACAACCGGAGTACTTTGCTGCCGAGCCGCATGTGACCTGCTTCAACGGTTTGTCGGCGGCGCAGCGTTCGGCGTGGAGCCGCGCCGTGGACTACTACGCGGACATCATCGCGACGGGTAGCGCCTTCGATCAGCAGCAAATACTGCCGCGCCTCGAGCTGCTGTGGCGAAGCGATGACTGGGCGCGCGGCGACGACCGCACCGCCATTGTCATCGCTCGCAGCTTTCGATCGGCGGCAGCCCCCGCGTACGAGCGCTGCCGTTGGCCCGCGCAGGACGAGCGCAACCGGCGTTGGATCGAAGTGCTACGCCCGGTGCTCGCGAAGTACGAGGACGCGATCTCGCGCCGCCTCGTCGAGGCCTACGGCTCCGACTGGCAGGCGCTGCCGATTCCCATCGATGTCGTCGAAACGGTGTCCTGGGCCGGCGGCGACTCCATTGCCACGCGCCCGCCGCCGGGTCACGTCTGGGTGTCGAGCACGCGCCCCGCCTATCAAGCGCCGGCAGCCGCGCTCGAGATCGTATTCCACGAGGCGTCGCACCTGCTCATGGGTGGCTCGCCGCTCAGCGACGCACTGGATTCCGCCGGCCGCGCTGCCGAGAAAACGTTACCGATGGACTTGTGGCACGCGGTGCTCTTCTACGTGACCGGCGAGACGGTTCGACGCACGTTGGCCGGCACGAACGAGCCCGAGCACACGCCGTTGATCGAAGCGCTGAACATCTTCGGGAATGTCCGCCAGCCGATCACAGCGGCGTGGTCGCCGTACCTCGACGGCGAGCGCTCGTTACCGGAAGCCGCTGCTGATCTCGTCGAGAGGCTCGAAGCCGCTCCCTAGCGGAAGGTCATCGAGCCGGCGTCGCCCGCGAGCTGAAGCACGAGCTCTCCGCGCGACGTGAAGGCGTAGCTCGCCGTCCTCGCGAGCAGCTGCGTGAAGACGGTTTCTTGGGAATCGGCGCAGAACATCCTCGTCGCGGCCATGTTGTCGGCGAACGTGAGCTCGCCCCCTTGCGCCGTGTAACCGCCTCTCACGCCGTTGCAATCGGTCGTCGCGGAGAACGTGCCGTCTCCCGCAAAGGTCACGGTGAAGGCTTCCGTCCGCGGCACGACTTCGTTGCCGGCGTCCACGGCTCGCACCCACAGCCACGTTTTCATGCCGAGCTCCATCGAGTCCGGGTCCGCTTCGCCTTCGAAATCTTGCACGAGCTCTCCGAGTTGCAGCCTCGTGGGATCGAGCTTGAGCCAAATGGTCTTGCCGACCGAGGGCGGCGTCGTGAAGCTCTCGTTCGGCCCGCGGTCCGCGTAAGTCACGACGATGACGCCATCGGCCCGCAGCGCTGCGGTCTGCGGTGCGATACGATCGCCGAGCAGGGTTCCCTCCGATCCGACGAAACCGCGTTCCAAGTTCAGAGCCGCGACGGCGTAGTAGTAGGTGCCGCTACCCCCCGTCTCCTGCGTGAGTAGGAAGGCGACGTCCTCACGGCCGTCGGCGTTGAAGTCGCCCCGCACCTCGTTACCGAAATAGCGGGTGACGACTCTCGCGGCCGAGCCCGGCGCCGCGGCAGCTTCGGCGACGCCGTCGACGAGCCAAATCGTCCGGCCGCCGATCGAGTATTCGGTGTTCTTGTGATCCGAGCGCGGCGCTGCCGCGGAGTCGGTCGCGGATTGCCCCGCGCTTTCCTCACCTTCCCGGTCGCCGCAGGACGCGAGACAGGTGGCGGCCAGCAAAGCCACACACGCCGTTCTAGCTAACCGCGCGCTGCTCAACATGTTGCCGCGCCTCTAGTACGGGCCGACCCTGGTCCGCATGAAATCGGGATACGCGCTGCCCCAGCCCGGGCCGAAGCCGTAGCCGACCATAACGGAGACATGGATGTTCGGATTGCCACCGCCGCCCGTTGGCGCCCGCACCGGCGTCGCGCGTCGCGCGTCGGCGGCCACGAGGGGATCGGCCGTCGCTTGCTCGTCGAGCTGGTAGAGGAAGACGACGGCGCCGCTCGGGTCGGCGACGAGGGCGACGCGGTTTGCGCCGGCGACCGCAATATCGACCTCGGAGGGCTCGCGCAGGACTTGGCCGCGTGCCTGCCAGACCCGCACGAGGATGCCGCGCAAGTCCGTGACACCGATATACGGCGCCCAGCGCGAGGCAATGTCGGTGCGTTCGAGCTTGACGAGCCCGGCATTGCGCGTGCCCGACCCGCGCAGCGCAGTGTAGATGCCGTCGCCGACGGGCACGTTCTCGATCTCGTAGCCGATCACTTCGCGATAGAAGGTCGCGGCCGCGCCGGGGTCGTGCGTCCAGAGCTCGGCCCAGCGCCAGCCGCTATAGCCCTGCCGGCCCCCGAGCGACCGAGCCGGGTCCACGATCATCAACGGCGCGCCTTGCGGATCCTGGATCACCGCGTAGGTGCCCCAGCCCTCGAGCTCGGTGACGTCCTGGTGAATCGTCCCCCCAAGCCGCTTGGCCGCGGCCACCGAGCGAGGTGGATCGGTTACGGAAATCGCGGCCAGCCACAGCGACTCGGAGGCGTCCGGAATTCGGTTCTCGATGGAGTTCAGCCCCGCGAAGGGCTGGCCGTCGCGCAGCGCCATGAGCCCGCCCGTCGGGCCCGGCACGATCTCCCAGCCGAAGAGCTCCGCATAGAACGCCGCCGCGGCGTTCACGTCCTCGCTGAGCAGGCTGAACCAGTAGATTTCGCCGGCTGCTTGTGCGCGGTTTGGCAGCAGTGCCGGAGACGCGCACAGGACCAGCAGTGCAAGGCCAAGCCGAAAGGAAAGTCGCTGGTGCATCCGTCAGCCTTCGCCGGCGGCTCGCTCGCGCCGTTTCAGCTCGCTCGCCCAGAGCTTGCGCCCTTGATCGGCCATTTTGCCGATCGCCCTGACGACCAATTTCTCGGCCTTCTGCGGGTTGTCGGGCAAGGTGTCGGTCACCTCGCCGCGCCACACGAGCTCCTTTTTCGCAACGTCCCAGATGTCGACGACGAGCGTGCCTTTCTCGTACTCGATGACGCGTGTCGTCGTCGACACCGGCCCCGCAGACATGCCGTAGTATCCCCCCCACGTGCCCATGCCATACGCGCCGAAACCGTACCCGTACGAGTCCGAGCGGAGCTGGGTCTCGGTCGTGGTCGAGGCGTGGTAATTCACGTAGACGTCGGGGTTCGCGTCCACTTGCGTGAGCCCGGATTCCGCGAGCTCGGCCTCGATCGTGTTCTTGACCAACGAGTGCATGAAGGGGTTTCTCCCTTCGAGCGACGTCTCCGGCGTGTCTTGCCAGCCGAAGGTTTTGACCGCGGCGAAATCATATTGGTTGTTCCACTGAATGCGCGGCTTCTGCGCCTGCGCCGACAGCGCAAGCGTGCTCAACACCAACGCGGCGGCCAACGACTTAGCGTTCATGACTATTTGCCTCTCCGATTACTGAGTGCCTAGTAAGGTCTCGGTGCACTATGACACGCGCCCAAGATTCTCAATGATGCGCCATCGGGCGGGTCACGGACCATAGTCCCATGGGCAGGGGGTTTGGCCGCAAGGTGAAGTGTGCACCGCGTGACCTCGGGAAGGGGCTGCGGACACCGCCGCGGCAAGCCCGCAGCGGCGCGGGCGCAATCATCGAGACGGAGATTCGATCGTGAGTTTGTTGTTCGTCGCCTTCATTACCGGCTTGTCCTTATTTTTCTTGATGCTGGTGGCCGCAGAAGTCGGGCGGCACATCGGCGCCGCAAGGCTGGCGCGCCACTCCGGCGAGTTGGCGAAGGGCAGCGGCTCGACCGAAGCCGCGGTATTCGCGCTGTTCGGGCTGTTGGTTGCCTTCACGTTCTCCGGCGCGGCGTCGCGGTTCGAAGATCGCCGCCACCTGATCGCTGACGAAGCCAACGCGATTGGAACCGCGTACTTGCGCCTCGATCTGCTGCCGAGCGACGTTCAGGCGCCTCTGCGTGAGCTGTTCCGGACGTACGTCGATGTGCGTTACGGCGTGTATCGGCAGTACGAGGACGACGTTGCCACCCGAACGAAGCTCGACGAGAGCGCGGAGTTGCAGGCGGCGATCTGGGGAATGGCATTGTCGGCCGTTCTGGAACAGGGCACGCCGACCTCGACGGCGACGCTGGTCCTCGGCTCGTTGAACGAGATGATAGACATCACGGATACGCGCGAGATGGCCACGCGCAACCATCCGCCGCTCGCCGTGTTCCTGTTACTCGGTACCTTGAGCCTCGCATGCGCGCTCCTCGTCGGTTACGACACGTCGCCGAATGCCAGGCGAAGCTGGCTGCACACGGTCACGTTTGCGGCCATCGTTTCCCTGACGGTCTATGTCATCATCGACCTCGAATTCCCGCGGCTCGGCTTCATTCGCGTCGACTCGGCCGACGTGGCACTCGCCGAGCTGCGCGAGAGCATGCAGTGATGGCAACTTACGCATTCCCGTTTTCACCCGGATCGGGCGCTCGGGCGCCAGCGATTCTCTTGGTTTTGAGCATGACGCTCGCCGGTTGCTCGGAGTCGCCGGTCGCACTTCGGATCGTCAGCGGACCGCCGGACGCCAACGAGGAAGTTGCGGCACTGCTCGTGAGCACGAGCGACGAGGTGACGACGCGCGTTCGTCTGATACAGGGCGCCAACGCTGCGGATGCCGAGGCAGCGCTGTCCGCGCTCGACGCCGGCACTGCAGACCTCGCGATCGTCGAGAACAGCGCAAGCTATCGCCACACGGGGGTTCGCACCGTCGCTCCGCTCTATCCGAGCGTGCTGCACATCGGCGTACGGCCCGAGAAGCGAGGGCAGACGTTTGGCGAAGTATTGAATGGCGCCACCGTATTCGCCGGCAGCGAGCAATCGGCGGCGCGGCAACTGCTGGACCGCATGGCGTCGATGTACGCGTGGAGTGGCATCGAGTTCTCTTACGTCGACTCGGTCGACGGCGATCCCGATGTCGTCTTCGTGTTCTCCCCCATTTCGCCGCGTGATGTGCCCGATATGCGCGGCTACGAGCTACTGAGCCTGGGTCGCGCCGAGGATGTCGGCAGCGGTTCCGCGGCCGACGGCCTGAGCCTCGTGGCACCCTTTTTGCGGCCGTTCGTGATCCCGGCGGGAACCTATGGGACGACCCTGACGCCCACGGCGATCGCGACCGTAGCGGTCGATACGCTCCTCGTGACGCGATCCGACACACTGCGCGTCGTCGTCTACGATTTGCTCCAGGCGATGCAGGAGATGGGACCGCTGCTTGTCGCGCAACGGCCCGATCTGGCGATCGACGAGCTCGAGAGCTTCGACATTTCCGACGTCACGTTCCCCGTGCACCCGGGCGCCTTGGCGTTTCGCGCTCGCAACGAGCCCGGCTTCGCGGAGCGCGCCTCAGGCATTTTCGAAGTGGTGGTCACGCTCGTGGCCGCGCTGGCCACCGCTGTCGTGGGGTTGCTGCGGTATCTGCGCGGTCGGCGGAAGGGCCGCATCGATCGGTTCTATTCCGAGGCGTTGGCTATTCGGGCGAAGCTCTTGCACGAGCAAGACCCGCAGCAGCGAAGGGTTGGGATTGCGGAGCTGCGAACCCTGAGAGACCGAGCGTTCTCGCTGCTGATCAAAGAGAAGCTGTCGGCCGACGAGAGCTTCCGAATCCTGCAAAACCTGATCGGGGACCTCATCCAAGAGTTCGACCCGCCCGCGGAGCAACCGCGCGCTACGACCGGCTGACGCTCACGGGCTTTCGATGACGCGGATGACTTCCGCGATCGTCGTGTTCGCTTCGAGCGGATGCCGTAACGGCCGGTCCAGCGACAGGCTGTAGCGGTTCGTGCGCCCCAAGCGCTCGCGCGTAATCACGCCGGCATCCTCGAGCTCCCCGATGATCCGCTGCACGGCCCGCTCCGTGATGCCGACCTTGCGCGCGATCTCGCGCACGCGCTCCTCGGGGTTGCGCACGATGCAGACGAGCACGTGCGCGTGGTTGCTGAAGATCGTCCATTGCGGCCGCCGGGACGGCGACTCGTCTGCTGCTGGTTTGGCCATGGGCCGGCATGATACGGCCATTTCACGACTACTTGTACAGGAATACAAATACCTGTATTATATTTCCTGTAACAAGTGGCATGTGAAATTAGTGAGGTAAAATATGAATATACAAGAGCTCACGACCTGGACCCGGCTTTCGGGCGTCGATTTCGACGGCGCCGATGCGGCTTTTCCATTCTCGGCGCGGCTGGCACGCGACAACGGCTGGTCGCGCGGCTTCGCCGCGAGCGTGATCGAGGAATACCGCAAGTTCTGCTTTCTCGCCGTCCACGCAGGCCATCCCGTGACGCCGTCCGACGAGGTCGACCAGGTTTGGCACCTGCACCTGACCTACTCACGCCACTACTGGGACGCGCTGTGCCGCGACACGCTCGGGCGGCCGCTGCATCACGGGCCGACGCAGGGCGGGGCGACCGAAGATCGCAAGTTCCACGACTGGTACGAAGCCACGCTCGCGTCCTATCGCCGCTACTTCGGCGAGCCGCCGAACGACGTCTGGCCTGCGGCCCGCGAACGGTTCGACGATCGCCATGACTTCGTGCGGATCGATCGCCGCGACATCGTGACGCTCGATCGAACGGTGCTCCAGCGCGGCGCCCTCGCATCGCTGGCCGGCGGCGGCGTGCTCGCCGTCGCGCATGCGGTCGCACAGGTCGAGGGCACTGCCCAAGGAGTCTCGGACCTCGGTTTCGTCGTCGCGCTCGGAGTGGGGTTGCTGGTTACGTTCATCGTGGCCGTCGCGCGGCGTCGCCGCCGCAAGCCGCGTGCCGCCGCGAGCAAGCGTCGCGCCGCGGCGGGCGGTGCTGCGGGCTGCGGCTCGTCGTCGAAGCACGACGACGCTGACGGTGGCGGTAACGACGGCGGTGCGACCGACGGCGGCGGCGCCGGTTGCAGCGGAGGCGGCGGCTGCGGCGGCAGCTGACGCGACGAGATCGAGGAGGGCGCGCTAGTGGTGCCGAGCGTCCGGCGACGAGCGGCTCAGTCCGCGCGGAATGCGAGCAGCACGTTGCCCGGCATGCCGCCGTTGCGCGGATAGCCGGACGCGACGAGCACGAGTCCGTCTGCGACCACGACGCCTTGGCCGTCGAGCGAGCCGCCGCGCGCGGGCACGCCGTTGACGGTGTCGAACTCGCGCATGGTGTCGAAGTCCCAGAGCACGTGGCCGTCGGCCGTCGCGTGCGCGCGCACGTGGCCGTCGTTCGACGTCGCGAACACGGCTCCGGGAATCAGCGTGATGGCGCCGGGCTGCGCGGGGCTACAGCCGGCCGGTGCGCCGTTCGGGCAGGGCGCCGCGGCCGCGTGCCACGCGCGGCTGCCGTCCGCGACGCGTAGCGCCGTCAGGCCGCCGCCGCGCTTCGGATCGAGAACGTAGCGGCGCGTGTCGAACGGATCGCCGGCCCAGCGCGTGCGGCCGACGTCGGATGTGGCGGCGTAGACGTATTCGCCGTCGGTGGCCATCCCCCACTGCACGCCGCCGTTCAGGCCGCCTTCGCCGACGCGCGTCTGCCACAAGATTTCGCCTTGCTTCGTGGCGTCGAGCGCGTAGACGATTCCCGACTTTTGCCCGGCCAGCAGCCGCTCGCCTCCTTGCAGCAGGATCGCGGACGAGCCGAAGTCGAAGTCGGGGCCCGCGTCGAACGGGCAATTCGAGCGGTGATCGCGCGTGCACGAGCCGTTGTAGGCATCGTTCGGCGTCGTCTGTTTCGTCCAGGCGACGCGGCCGTCGGAGAGCGCGAGGGCGACGACGGCGTCGCTCGTCGGCGTCGCGGGCTCCGTGTAGTTGTCGCCCGTCGTTGCATAGAGCAGGCCGCGCGCGGCGTCGACGGTCGGCGTCGACCAGACAGCGGCGCCCGAAGGTCCGTAGAGCGGCGCGCCGCGGCCGTTCTTGCCGATCTCGCGCGGCGCATCCGTCAGGTAGGTCTTCCAGAGCTGCGCGCCGTCGCGCACGCGCACGGCGACGATGCTGCCGCGAAACGTGCAGCACGCGTAGTCGGGATCGCCGGCGCGCGATTCCTCCCACGACGACACGGGCACGTACGCGACGCCGTCGTGCACGGCCGCGGCACCCGTGAGCCGCGTCGAGTCGTGTGTCTCGATCTGTGTCTTCCAGACGAGCTCGCCGCTTGCCGCATCGAGCGCGTAAAACCAGCCCGTGAAGTCGCCGATCAATAGCACGTGGCGCCCGTCGCGCGCCGCGGTGAGCGGCGCCGCGCGAACGGGGCCCGTCGCTTGGAACGTCCACTTCAAGCAGCCGCTATCGGCCGCGAGCGCCTGCACGAGCCCGCCGGCGCTGCCCACGAAGACGTGGCCGCCGACGACCGTCGGCGCCGCGAACGCCGTCACGTCGCCGGCGAAGCCGTACGCCCATTCGAGCCGCAGGTTCGGCACTAGCTCGGCGCGTAAACCGGCGCGCTCGGCTGGTTGAAAGCGCGCGTTGTCGGGCGCCGGGCTCCAACCGTTCCAGCTCGTACGCGGCGACGCGCCGAGCGCCACTGTGCGCTCGGTGCAATAAGCGGCCGAAGACGGCTCCGTGTCGGCGGCGGCGGTGCCGAGATACTCGGCCACGGCGAGCCGTTCGTCGCGATTCATCGACATCGCGATCGCGAGCATCGCGCCCGCGTCGAGCGCACGCACGATGCGCTCGGCCGGCAGCTGTTGCAGCGCCGTGCGATGCGGGATGCGCTCGTCGACTTGCTCGTGGCAAAGCGCGCAGTGCTCGGCGTAGACCGCGGCGCCTGCAGGTTGCGCCGCGACTTGTGCTTCGGCGACGTCGGCGTCGAATAGGCGCTTCCCGAGATCGAGCAAGGTCGCGCCGGCAAAGATATAGACCGCGCAGATCGCGCCTTCGCCGACGAGCACGCCGAACATGAAGCGTGGGAACGAGATCCTCATGACGCCGCAGACGTAGCAGATGAGATCTGTCGGCACGATTGGCAGGAAGCTCCAGGCCGTGACGATCGAAGTCGGGTTGCGGCGCAGCGCGGTTTGCAGGCGCTCGATGTGCCGTTCGTGCTTGCGCTCCAGGTACTCGCCGAGCTTCAGCGATCCGGCAAACGCATAGATGCTGGCCGAGGAGACCGCAATGCCGACGAGTGTCAGCAGGAGCAACGGAACCGGCGGGAAGAGCGGGATCGCGAGCACGACGAGGTTGGTGACAGGAATCAGCGCGAAGCCGCGCAGCGCACCGAGCACCACGTAGAGGCCATACGCGAGCCAGACCGACGACGCGGCGAGCAGCGTGAGCTCCGTGCCCCAGAGCGACGAGTAGCGGTAGTAGAGGAATGCGAACGCCGCGACGAACAGCGCCCAGATGCCGAGACGCAGCAACGCGAAGGGTTTCGTTTGTTCGGCCATCCTACGGCCGCAAAGTGTAGCAGCGAGCCGCCGCGAGCTACCGCTAAATCGGCGCCGCGTGCGAAGATCGTAGGCCGTGACGGAATAGCGGAGGCGTGCACGAGGTGGCTGCAGCCGCGGAGCTCGGCAGGGTGCCGTTCGTGCAGATCACCGCCGAGTGGTGCGGGCCCTGCAAATCGCTGCGAGCGTCGCTCGGCGATCCCCTGATGCGTGACGCGTTCGCGGGCACCTACGTCATTCAAGTCGACTCCGATGCGTGGGGAGCCGAGCTCAAATCCGCCGGCTTCGACCATCCGGCCATTCCGGTGTTCTTCGCCGTCGATGCTCGCGCGCGCCCGACCGGCGCCAAGATCGACGGCGGAGCGTGGGGCGAGGACATCCCGCGCAACATGGCGCCGCCGTTGAAGCGGTTCTTCACGGACATCCTCGCGCTCCAGCGCTGAGAAAACGCCGAGCGGCGACGGGCGGGCGCTCAGCGGATCGCGAGCGGCCGCAGCGGTGAGCCCGTCGCGCCCTCGAAGCGGATCGGCGTCGCGACGAACAAGAATTCGTACGCGCGATCCGCCGCGAGCTCCTCGAACGTCATGTTCTCAATGTTGAAGATGCCGTTCTTCATCATGAGCTCTTGATGGACGGGGATGACTTGCCCGCTCGGGTTCGGCGAGACCTCATTCGTCGAAGTGTCGCCGCCCGTGACGGTGATCTTGCGCTCGACGAGCCAACGCGCGACCTCGAGGCCGATGCCGGGCAGCCTGCCTGCCATGAACTCTGCGGGCGTGCTCCAGAGCTGCGCCCAGCCGTAGCGGAACAGCACCGCGTCGCCGGGCATGATCGAGCTCTCGGCGATGCCTTGCCGCGCGAGCGCTCCGCGCACGTCGGCGAGCGTGACCTCGTAGCCGCCGTCGAGGCGTTGCACGTTCTTGTAAGCCGGTAAGTCGACCAACACGCCGCGCGTGAGGATCGGCTTCAAGCGCTCGATGCCGAGCTGCCGAAGACCCGTGCCCGCGTTCATCTCGGCCGTCGTGAAGCCGTTGTAGAACACGCGATGCGTCGTGCCGTCGGCGTAACGGACTTCGCCGCCGATGTGGCCAAGCCCGTCGAATTGCGTGCCGACCTGGCCGACCTCGGCCGAGAGGAACTCGTCGTTGTAGAGCACGCGGTTCGGCCCCGTCGGCTCGATGGCCGGCACGAGCCGTAGCGCGAAATCGCGCGTCCCCCCGAGCGGCATGCCGCGCTCGTAGACCTGGCCGATCTCGTAGACGCGGCCCGTCTGCACCAGGCGCATGGAGGCGACGATCTTCTCCGGCGTGATGCGGTTCGACGCGCCGGCCTGATCCGTCGCGCCCCATTCGGGATGTGGCCACCAGGGGCCCGCTTCGCGCGTTTGCGCGTGCGCGGCAAACGGCAGTAGGAAAGCGAGCAGCAGTGTCATCGTTCTCATGGTTTTCCCCTCGGAGTGTTTCAGCGCGCGCCGCGTGCGCGCAAGTAGGTCGCGATCTCGGCGTACGGTGAACGCTTGCCGGAATGCTTCGCCCAATCGAGCGGCGTCCCGTCGTAAGCGGTATCGCGCGCGTCGAGCCGCGCGCCCGCCGCGACGAGCAGATCCACGGTCGGCAGCGATCCGCCGCTCACCGCGTGATGCAGCGGCGTCGCGTGCGAGTAGAGGTCCGGGCTTACCGCGTTCACGTCGACGCCGCCGGCGCCTAGCAGGTGGCGCACGGCCTCCGTCTTGCCCTTCAGCGCCGCCAACGTCAGCGCGAACTGCCGCTCGCGAGCTGCGGCGCTCGGCGTGAGGCGCTCCGCGTCCTGCCAACGTTCGAGGCAGAGCGCCGTCGCGAGCGTCAGCTGAGCACCTCGCTCGACGAGATGCGCGGCCGCCGCGAAGTTGCTGTTCACGAGCGCGTCATTCGGCGTGAGGCCGAACGCGGCGCCGGCATCGACGAGCACGTCGATCAGCGCAATCTGCACGCCGGCGTCGCGCGCGATCCAGGACCAAGCCACCAGCCGCAGCGCATAATCGAGCTGCTCGTGGACGCTCGCCCCGCAGTGCTGCTGCGCGTGACGCAAGATCGTGCTCGCGACAGCTGCGATGTTGGCTGGAAGCGCCCCGTTGCGAACGGGGTCCTCGGCGACGAACCACAGTAGGTAAGGACGTGCGAAGAAGTGGCCGAGCGCGTCGCCGACCTTATCGCGCAGCCAACCGCCCGGAGCTTCCAGCCGTTCGCACGCGAGCTGGGGATGCTCTGTGAGCAGCGCCTCCAATGTGGTGAGCTCGCCGGCGTCTAGCGCGCGGACGGCGTCGCGAAAGAGGTTGTCGAGTGCGTCGACCGCCACGTCAAGACTGCGCCCGGAAACGCGAGCGGGGCGCCTAGTCCGCGCGCGTCAGCGCGCCGGCCAAAGAGCGCCCTGCGACTCGCCGGGGATCGGGGCCAGGCCGCGGAACACGAATTTCTGCACGCGCTTACCTTCGTAAGTCTCCGTCGTGTAGATGTTGCCCTGCGAGTCGACGGCGATGCTGTGCACGCCGAAGAACTGGCCCGGTTGGCGGCCGCCGTCGCCGAAGCTCGTCAGGACCTGCATCGACTCGCGGTGGATGATGTAGACGCGCTCGTTCAAGCCGTCGGCGAGATAGATGTAGGACTGCCCCGGGTCGTGAGAGAACGCGATGTCCCACACGGCGCCGGCGCCGCGCGTCTCCGGTGCGACGCGCAGCTCGCTGACGTACGTGCCGTCCTTGCGGAACACCTGGATGCGATTGTTGACGCGGTCGCAGACGTAGACGAAGCCGTCGCGCGACGGCTCCGCGCAGTGCACGGGATTCCGAAACTGCTGCGCCGGCGGCGCGGCCGGGTCGTAGAGGCCGAGATCCGTGTCGTCGGGCCGGTTGCCGTACGCGCCCCAGTAGCGCTTGCGCTCGCCCGTGTTCATGTCGATCACGACGACGCGCTTGTTGCCGTAACCGTCGGCGACGTACGCCTCGTTGGCCTCGGCGTCGATCGAAATCTTTGCGACGCGCCAGAAATTCACGGCGTCGTTGCTGCCTTGGTTCTGTTCGGGCTTACCGAGCTGCAGCAGGAACTGCCCGTTGCGCGAGAACTTCAGGACGTGTGCGTCCTTGACGTCGTTGCCGCCGATCCAGACGTTGTCCATGTGATCGACGGTGATGCCGTGGTTCGACGTGGGCCAGTCGTAACCCGCGCCAGGGCCACCCCATGAGCTCGCGACGTTACCAGCCGCGTCGAGCTCGATGACGTTCGGGGCCGCCATGCAGCAGGTGCCCGTCGGCGAATTCTTGCCGGCGCTCGCTTCGGTTTCCGCGTTCAGCGATTGCTGGCGGTGGATGATCCAGACGTGATCTCGCGAGTCGACCGAGACGCCGATCGTCGAGCCGAGCAGCCAGTGGCTCGGCAACGGCTTCGGCCAGAACGGATCGACCTCGAACCGCGGCGCGACGCCCGCGGCGCCAAATTCGGCTGCCGGAGCGGCGCCCGCCGCGGGTGCCGCGGCCGTTGTCGCGGCGTTCACGCCGGGCGGTGCAGGGTTGTTGCAGGCGGCGAGCAATGCGCCGATCGAAAGGACGACAAGAATTCGACGAGTCATGGTTCCCCCCACAACTGCTTCCTGCGTTGTTCTGCCGCGTGCATCCATGCCCGCGTGCCATTCGTCCGCTCTGCCCCGTGAGTCAGGGCTTGTTCTTCACTCGGATAATAGCGGAAATTGACGCCACCTATAGAGCGGAGCGGGGCTTAGCGGGTGCGGCGGCTGGTTATCTGCGTTGTTTTGATCGCCGCGTCGCTGCTGCCGGTCGTGCACGCTCACGAGGTTCCGAGCGACGTCACGGTCCGCATGCTCGTGCGGCCCGAAGGCGACCGTGTGCGCCTGCTCGTGCGGGCGCCGCTCGAGGCGATGCAGGACATCACGTTCCCGACGTTCGGCCCGGGGTACCTCGATGTACCGCGTGCGGAATCGCAGCTTCGAGACGCCGCGCGCCTCTGGCTCGCCGACAACATCGAGCTCTACGAGGGCGAGCGCCGCGTGCCGGAGCTCGAGATCGTCGCCGTCCGAGCCTCGATCCCGAGCGACCGGTCGTTCGCCGAGTACGATTCTGCGCTAGCGCATCTCGCCGCGGCGCCCCTGCCGCTTGGGTTAGAGCTGCCGTGGCAGCAAGCGCTGCTCGACGTGCAGTTCGAAGCGCCGATCGAGTCGCCGACCTCGTTGTTCTCGATTCGTCCGCGGACCGAGCGGCTCGGCATGCGCGTCGTGAACGCCGTGCGCTTTTTCGGCGCGAGCGGCGTCGAGCGCGTGTTCCAGATCGAAGGCGACGCCGGCGTCGTCGCGCTCGACCCGCGCTGGCACCAGTCGCTGCTCAGGTTCCTCGTGCAAGGCTTCGAGCACATTCTCGACGGCGCGGATCATCTCCTGTTCCTGCTGTGCCTCATCGTGCCGTTTCGGCGGCAGCTGCGCGCGCTCGTCTGGATCGTCACCGCGTTCACTGCGGGGCATTCGGTGACGTTGATTGCATCCGCGTACGGCGCGGCGCCGACGGGGCTCTGGTTCCCGCCGCTCGTCGAGACGCTGATCGCGCTCTCGATCTTCTATATGTGCGTGGAGAACGTCGTCTGCCCGAATCCGCGCGCGCGCTTAGCCATCGCGTTCGGTTTCGGGCTCGTGCACGGCTTCGGCTTCTCGTTCGCGCTCCAGAACACGCTGCAGTTCGCGGGCGACCATGTGCTGACGTCGCTGCTCGCGTTCAACGTCGGGATCGAGCTCGGACAATTGCTCGTGCTCGTGCTTCTGGTGCCCGCCCTGAACCTGCTGTTCCGTTACGTCGACGCGCGCGCCGGCGGCATCGTGATCGCCGTCATCGTCGGCCATACGGCGTGGCACTGGCTCGGCGAGCGTCTCACGGCGCTCGGCGCCTTCGTCGGCGGGTTGCCGTGGATCGACTGACGGACGGCGCCGCGCGGGTTCTCGTTGTCGGCGGCTACGGTGTCTTCGGTGGCCGAATCGTCGCGTTGCTCGAGGACGAGCCTCGCTTGACGCTGATCGTTGCCGGCCGCTCGCTGCCGCGCGCCGAGGAGTTCGTTCGAGCTCGCCGGCCGCGCGCCCGCCTCGAGCCCGCGGCGTTCGATCGCAACGCGAACGCGGCAGTCCAGCTTGCGGCGCTCGCTCCCGCCGTCGTCGTCGACGCGAGCGGGCCGTTTCAGGGCTACGGCGACGGGCGTTACGGCCTCGTCGAGGCGTGCATCGCCGCGCGCGCTCATTATCTCGATCTCGCGGACGGCTCGGACTTCGTCGCAGGTATCGGCGTGTTGGACGCGCAGGCGCGTGCCGCCGGCGTGTTCTGCCTCGCGGGAGCGTCGAGCTTCCCGGTGCTGACGGCGGCCGTGGTCAGGCGCCTCGCAAAAGGCCTACAGCGTGTCGACACGATCCGCGCCGGCATCGCGCCCTTGCCGTTCGGCGCCGTCGGCGAGAACGTCATTCGTGCGATCGCGAGCTACGCGGGGCAGCGCGTGCCGCTGCGCAGGAGCGGTGTCGCGAGCCACGGCGTCGCGTTCGCGGAGCAGATGCGATTCACGATCGCGCCGCCCGGCCGCCTGCCGGTTTACAACAGGCTGTTCTCGCTCGTCGACGTGCCGGACCTGCGCGTGCTCGCCGAGCTCTGGCCCGAGGTCGATAGCGTTTGGATGGGGGCGGCTCCCGTTCCCGAGATCCTGCATCGTGCGCTGATCGCGTGCGCTCACCTCGTTCGCTTGCGTCTGGTTCGGTCGCTGTCGCCGCTCGCGCCGTTGATGCACTACGCAACGAACGTCGTTCGCTGGGGCGAGCAGCGCGGCGGCATGTTCGTGGCCGTACGTGGCAGAGACGCCGCCGGCGGCACGGTGGCGCGGTCGTGGCACCTCACCGCGGAAGGCGACGACGGTCCGATGATTCCTGCGATGGCCGTCGAGGCTGTCGTTCGCGCGCTGCTCGACGGCCGCGTGCCGCCGCCAGGCGCGCGGGCCGCGATTCGCGAAGTCGAGCTCGCCGACTACGAGCGGCTGTTCGCTCGACGGTCCATCCATACGGGCGCGCGGGACGACGCCGTCGCCGGTCCGTTGTACGAGCGGCTGCTCGGTGCCGCCGTGCGCGACCTGCCTACGCAGATTCGCGACATGCACGACCTGCGGGGCGGCCTCGTGGCGCGCGGCACCGCGGACGTCGTGCGTGGCAGGGGCTTCATCGCGCGTCTCGTCGCGGCCGTGATGGGCTTTCCCGTCACCGCGAAGCAAACGCCGGTCACGGTTCGATTCACGGCCGCGGACGGTGTGGAGACGTGGACGCGCTCATTCGGCGATCGCACGTTCTCGAGCGATCAGCTCGCGGGGCAGGGCCGCGACGCACAGCTTCTTCGCGAGCGCTTCGGTCCGTTGACGTTCGCGATGGCGCTCGTCGTCGAAGGCGGCCGCCTGTCGCTCGTGCTCCGGCGTTGGAGCGTGCTCGGGATTCCGCTGCCGCTGTGGCTCGGCCCGCGCATGAACGCGTATGAGTCCGTCGAGAACGGACGGTTTTGTTTCCACGTCGAGATCCGGCACGCGCTCACGGGGCTCATCATCCGCTACGAAGGCTCGTTGGCGAGCCCCGAGCCAAGCGGAGACTAGGGGCGCGGCGGTTGGGCGCTTGTGCCAACACTCACGGCTCCGCGTTGAAAGGGTTGGCTTTTGTACCTCCCTCACTTGGCAAAACTCAAGCGCGCGCCGGGCGGGCGTCCCCGCCGTTGATAGCGTCTTTCGGTTATCGTCGCGCTTTCCTGAGTGAGCGGTCAGAAATAAATGCGGGTCACGCCGTGGGCATTCTGCGTGCTGTTGTGCGCCGACTGGGCGTCTGCTCAGGAGGCGGCGCCGCCCCAGGATCCCGGGCAGAAGAGCGTGCATATCGCCCGCACGACTGCGCGGCCCGTCATCGACGGCGCCCTCGACGACGCCGCGTGGGCGACCGCGGCCCGCATCGACAACTTCCACCAGGTCAACCCCGTCGAGTACGCCGAGCCGTCGGAACGCACCGAGATCTACCTGCTGTACGACGACGACGCGCTGTACGTGGCCGCGCGCATCTACACGCCGCCCGGCGAGATCACGGCGAACATCATGCGCCAGGGCGCCTCGATCACGCAGGAAGACTCGCTGTTCGTGACGCTCGACCCGTTCAACACACAGCGCGGCGGGTACTTCTTCGGCCTGAACGCGCACGGCGTGCGCTTCGACGGGCTCTATCGCAACGTCTCTGAGTACTACAGCGACTGGGACAGCATCTGGGACGCCAGTGCGCAGCGTTTCGACGGCGGCTGGACGGCCGAGTACGAGATCCCGTTCAAGTCGCTGTCGTTCGACCCGAACAGCGACACGTGGGGTCTGAATTTCTCGCGCAGCCTCGAGACGCGCAACGAGGACATGGCGTGGGTGTCGCGCAACCGGCGCTGGGACCCGAGCAGCGCCGGGATCATGACGGGGCTCTCGGGGCTCGATCAAGGCATCGGGCTCGACGTCGTGCCGTCGGCGAGCCTCACGAACCGGCGCGTGCTGCGCAACGACATTCCCGCGACGCCGGCCATCGAGTCCGAGCTCGACACGTCCGACGACGACTTCGAGCCGTCGCTCGATCTGTTCTACAAGCTGACGCCGCAGATGAACGCGTCGCTGACGTTCAACACGGACTTTTCGGCGACGGAGGTCGATGACCGCCAGGTCAACCTGACGCGCTTCGGCCTGTTTTTCCCGGAGAAACGCGACTTCTTCCTGCGTGAGGCCGACATCTTCGAGTTCGGCCGCATCGGTGCGTCGGACGGTACTGGCGCGCTGAGCAATGCCGAGCGGCAGAACGCGCGGCCGTTCTTCTCGCGGCGCATAGGTTTGGGAGAGCTCGGTGAGCCCGTCGATCTCAACTATGGCGGCAAGATCAGCGGCCGCGCGGGCCGCTTCGAGGTTGGCGCCTTGTCGATCCGGCAGGACGAGAACCCGCTCGCAGGCGTCGACGACACGACGCTGTCCGTCGTGCGTGCGAAGGCCGGCATCGGCAGCGAGTCGACGCTCGGCGCCGTGTTCACCGACGGCGATCCGCTGAACCCGCGCGACAACTCGCTGGCGGGCTTCGACGCGCTGTACCGCAACTCGCGGCTGCCGGGCGGCCGCACGCTCGAGGCGGGCGTGTGGTATCAATCGACGGATACGCAGTGGCTTCCCGGCGAGGCGCCGGATCAGCTCGACGTCGACGGCGCCGACTCGGCGGCCGGTTTCGGCATCTCGGTGCCGAGCAACAACAGGTTCCGCGGCGCGTTCTCGTCGCGGCGCGTCGAAGCCAATTTCTACCCGGCGCTCGGTTTCACGAGCCGCACGGACGTTCGCGACTACGCGGGCCAGATCGCGTACACGCACCGGCCCTCGACGGGGTACTGGCAATCGCTATTTTTCAATCTCGACGGGCAGCGCATCGAAGGCCTGAACGGCCGCTTGCAGTCGCAGCAGATCGGGCTCACGCCGGTCCAGATGCACAACCGCACGAACGACATGCTGTACCTCCGCTCGAACTTCGAGACGGAAGTGCTCGACGTGCCGTTCGAGATTCGGCCGGGCACGATCATTCCGATCGGCGAGTACACGTTCGACGACCACGGCGTCGAGTGGGGCTTCTCCGCGCACCGCCGGCTCTCGGGCCGTCTCGCGCGGACCGACGGCGGCTTCTACAACGGCACGCGAGTGCGTACGTTCGGCAACTTCACGTGGGCGCCGAGCCCACGTTTTCGCACGGGTGTCGGCTTCAACATCCAGGAGATCGACCTGCCAGTCGAGAACGGCAAGTTCACGACGCGCATCGTGAACACGAACTTCGACATCGTGTTCTCGTCGCGGCTGTCATGGACGAACCTGATTCAATACGACAACGTCAGCGAGGTCGTCGGGCTCAATCTGCGCCTGAACTGGATTCCCGAGGCCGGCCGCGAAATGTACTTCGTCATCAACCACAACCTGCAGGACTTCGACGAGGACAATCGCTTCCATTCCCTCGCGGCCGACGTCGTCGCGAAGGCGAGCTATACGTTCAGGTTCTAAGGTCGCGGTGCTACGCCGAGCGCGGAGTCGAGCAGGGCGCCCGCGGCGGCGGATACGGCCGTGATCTGCTCGCGGCCGTCGTAAGAGAGCCGCGCGGCAAACGCGCCGCTGTACAACAGGCTCAACGCATCGCCAAGCACGTCGGGTTGGCGCGCACCCATCTGGCGGCACAGATCGCGTAACCGCTGCGCGATTTCGATCTTGTGCTTCTTGATCACGGCTCTCGCCGGATGATCGTCGTCGACGATCTCGACGGCTGCGTTCGCTACGGCGCAGCCGCGGCACTCGTCGTCGCCGATGATTTCGTCGCGAAAGCGGGCGATGAGCTCCTCGATCTGCTTGCGCGGCTCTCCGGGATGTTCGGCGCAGATTCCGTCCCACCACTCCCAGAAACGACGTGACTGCTCCTCGAGCACTTGCACGATGAGGTCGTCCTTCGACTCGAACACTCGATAGAACGTGACCTTCGTCGTGCCCGCTTCGGCGGCGATGGCGTCGACGCTGACGGCGCGAATGCCGTTTCGATAGAAGAGATTGATGGCGGCGCTGAACAGCCGGTCCCGCGCGCACGCACTTGCATCGCAGTGAGCCAACGCCGTGAACGGCGACAACGACTCGGGAACTTTCAACTCGGGTGTTGACATGTTACTTACCGGTAAGTATCGTACCGGCCCATGGCGTTACTGAACGGTATAGTAACACTGAGATGGACCGAAGCAAGTCTCTCCAGGGTTCTCCAGCCGGCTCGGTCACGACACGAACAACTCATTGACCGAGAAGGATTTTGTCATGACGTCGCACAGGGTTCAGGCTCTCGTTTCCCTCGTTCTTCCCCTCGTTCTCGTGGGTTGCGCCGTCGGCGAAGCCGGTAATCCCCCACCGGCTCCGCCGGCGCCGCAAGTCACGACGGCCGAAGTCGCCATCCACGAGCTCAACGATTCCGCCGATTTCACAGGCCGCCTCGAAGCCGTCGAAAGCGTCGCGATTCGGCCCCGTGTCGGCGGCTACGTGGAGTCCACGCATTTCTCGGAAGGCGGGCGTGTCGCGGCAGGCGACCTCTTGTATCAAATCGATCCGCGGCCGTTCAAGGCGGAAGTCGACCGGCTCGCGGCGGAGCGAGAGCGCGCGCTTGCGCAGCTACAGCTCGCCCAGTCGTATCACGATCGTGCGCAGCGGCTGCTCGCGCGCAACGCGACGTCGCAAGAAGAAGTGGAGCAGGTTGCGGCCGACGCGACGGTTGCCGCGGCGCAGCTCGCGTCGATCACTGCGTCGCTCGAGGCGGCCAAGCTGGACCTGTCGTTCACGCGCGTGACGGCGCCAATCGCCGGTCGCGTCTCGCGCGCAATCGTGACGGCCGGAAACTTGGTCGACGCCTCGGTCGTGCTGACGACGCTCGTCTCGGACGACTCCGTGTACGCGTACTTCGACGTCGACGAGCAAACGTATCTCGAGCACGTGCAGCAGGCGAACGCGGCCGAGCCCAGCGTGGTGCACGTCGGCCTGATCAACGAAGAAGGCTATCCGCACGCGGCTCTGCTCGACTTCGTCGACAACCAAGTCGACCCGAATCACGGCACGATCCGTGCCCGCGCCGTGCTCGACAACCGTGACGGGTTGTTCACGCCGGGCCTGTTCGCGCGCATGAAGCTCGTGAGCCCGAGCCGTTACAGCGCGGCGCTCGTCGACGATCGTGCGATCGGCACCGATCTCGGCAAGCGGTTCGTGTTCGTTGTCGACGAGCAGGACGTTGTCCAGTATCGGTCCGTCGAGACGGGCCAGCTCGTCGACGGCTTGCGCGTCGTCGAGAACGGCCTCACGGCCGGGGACGTCGTCATCGTCAACGGACTCCAGCGCGTTCGCCCCGGCGCGACGGTCGCCGAGACCCGCGTTGCCATGGGCCGCGATCTTCCCGCACTCGCGCAGCTCGCGGCTGACGAAGCCGCCGCCGCGAACGCGGCCTTCTAACGGAGAGAGCCATGCGATTCTCACAATTTTTCATTCAGCGGCCCATTTTCGCCGGCGTTCTGTCGGCGATTATTTTCATCGCCGGCGCGCTGTCGCTGCGGCTGTTGCCGATCAGCGAGTATCCCGAAGTCGTTCCGCCGACGGTCGTCGTGCGCGCGATGTATCCGGGCGCGAACCCGCAGGTCATCGCGGAGACCGTTGCCTCGCCGCTCGAGCAGGCCATCAACGGCGTCGAGGACATGCTCTACACGTCGTCGCAATCGACGGCCGACGGCATCATGACTTTGAACGTCACCTTCGAGCTCGGTACCGACCTCGACCAAGCCCAAGTGCTCGTGCAGAACCGCGTGGCGCAGACGCTGCCGAAGCTGCCCGAGGTCACGCAGCGGCTCGGCGTCGTCACCGAGAAGTCGCTGCCAGACTTCACGCTCGTCGTGCACTTGGTCTCGCCGGATAACCGCTACGACATGCTGTATCTGTCGAACTACGCGACGCTGCGCGTGCGCGACGAGCTGCGGCGCATCGACGGTGTCGGCGACGCGCAAGTGTTCGGCGCGGGTGAGTACTCGATGCGCATCTGGCTCGATCCCGAGAAAGTGGCCGCGCTGAATCTCACGGCGAGCGACGTCGTAGGCGCGATCCGCCAGCAGAACGTGCAGGTCGCGGCCGGCCAGCTCGGCGCGCCGCCAGCCCCGAGCGCCGCGCAGTTCCAGATCCTCGTCGACACGCAAGGGCGCCTCGTCACCGAGGAAGAGTTCGAGAACATCGTCATCAAGACCGGTGAGCGCGGCCAGATTACGCGCCTGAAGGACGTGGCGCGCGTCGAGCTCGGCGCGAGCACCTATGCCTTGCGCTCGCTGCTCGACAACGAGCCGGCCGTGGCGATCCCCGTCTATCAGCAACCGGGCAGCAGCAACGCGATCGAGATTTCGAACAAGGTTCGCGCCAAGATGGCGGAGCTCAAGCAGGACTTCCCCGAGGGCGTCGACTACCGCATCGTCTACGACCCGACCATGTTCGTGCGCGAGTCGATCGGCGCCGTCGTGCAGACGCTCGTCGAGGCGCTATTGCTCGTCGTGCTCGTCGTCGTGCTGTTCTTGCGCACGTGGCGCGCGTCGATCATTCCGCTCGCCGCCGTGCCCGTGTCGCTCGTCGGCACGCTGGCGGCGATGCATCTGCTCGGCTTCTCGCTGAACGCGCTGTCGCTGTTCGGCCTCGTGCTCGCGATCGGCATCGTCGTCGACGACGCGATCGTCGTCGTCGAGAACGTCGAACGCAACATCGCGCGCGGGCTCGCGCCGATGGACGCCGCCAAGCAGGCCATGACCGAGGTCACGAGCCCGATCATTGCGATCTCGGCCGTGCTGATCGCGGTGTTCGTGCCGACAGCCTTCATCACGGGCTTGAGCGGCCAGTTCTACGAGCAGTTCGCCTTGACTATAGCGATCAGCACCGTGATCTCGGCCGTCAACTCGCTGACGCTGTCGCCCGCGCTCGCCGCGTTGCTGCTGAAGCCGCACGGCGAGAAGCCCGACCGCTTCCAGCGCGGCATCGACTTCGTGTTCGGCTGGGCGATCGGCCCGTTCAACCGCTTCTTCGAGTGGCTGTCCGTGCACTACGTCGGGCTCACGGGCAAGGTGCTGCATCGCGCCGGCAGGGCGGCGGTCATGTACGTCGTGCTCGTCGGCGTCGCGTGGCTCGGCTTCAAGAGCGTGCCCGAAGGCTTCATCCCGCAGCAGGACAAAGAGTACCTCGTCGCCGTCGCGCAACTCCCGGAGGCGGCGACACTCGACCGGACGGAGGCAGTTATCCGTCGCATGACGGAGATCATGCTCGAAGAGCCGGGCGTCGCTCACTCCGTTGCGTTCCCCGGGTTCTCGGTCAATGGCTTCGTCAACGTGCCGAATAGCGGCGTCGCATTCGTCGCGTTGCGCGACTTCGAGGATCCGAATTTCGAGAAGACCCGATCCGCGGAGGAGATCGCGGCCTCGCTGAATCAGAAATTCGCCGCGATCCAAGACGCGTACATCGCGATCTTCCCGCCGCCGCCGATTCAGGGGCTGGGGCAGATCGGCGGCGTGAAGCTGCAGATCGAGGATCGCGCGGGGTTGGGCTACCGCGCGCTCTACGAGGAGACGCAGAAGATCGTCGGCGCCGGCTGGCAGACTCCGGGGCTCACCGGTGTTTTCTCCAGCTATCAGGTCAACGTTCCGCAAGTGCGCGCCGACGTCGACCGCGACAAGGCGATGGCACAGGGTGTTTCGCTGCCCGAGATCTTTGAGACGATGCAGGTCTATCTCGGCTCGCTGTACGTCAACGACTTCAATCGGTTCGGCCGCACGTATCAGGTCAACGCGCAAGCCGACACAGCGTTTCGTCTCGAGCCTGAAGACATCGGTCAGCTCAAGGTACGCAACGCGCAGGGCGACATGGTGCCGCTCGGCTCCTTCGTATCTCTCGAGCAGACGGCCGGGCCCGATCGCGTCATGCATTACAACGGCTATCCGTCGGCCGACATCAACGGAGGCCCGGCGCCCGGCTACTCGTCCGGCGAAGCCGAAGTGTTGATGGCGGGACTCGCGGAAGCGTCGTTGCCGAACGGCATGCACGCGGA
>Ga0190271_10000275_pt1 | contig 25443 bp, 27 predicted proteins | sample Popmic356T_FD_133747 | JGI IMG/M metagenome (GOLD analysis project Ga0190271, IMG submission 133747) | Populus adjacent soil microbial communities from riparian zone of Weber River, Utah, USA - 356 T | ecosystem: Environmental > Terrestrial > Soil > Riparian zone | place: USA: Utah | collected...
CCCGCGAGGCCGCGCGGGAACACCCAGACGATGGCGATGACCGCCAGGTAGAAGAAGAACTCGCCGAATTCCGGCATCAGATAGCGGCCGGCCGTGTCGATGGCGCCGAGCAGCAGGCAGGCGACGAGCGCGCCTGGTATCGAGCCAGCGCCGCCGACCGAGACCACGACCAGGAAGGTGACCATGTAGCGCAGCGCGTAGTAAGGCTCGACCGGCAGCAGTTCCGCACCGACCACGCCGCCGAGCGCCGCAAGGCCCACCGCCACGGCGAAGCTCACCGCATAGACCACTTCCGTGCGCACGCCGAGCGCCGCCGCCATGGCGGCGTTATCGACCGCGGCGCGCAGCTTGATGCCGAACGCCGTCTTCTCGATCGCGTACCAGAGCGCCGCCGCGACGATCAGGCCGCAGACGATGGCGAAGACCCGATGGGTGGCGATCGACCGGAAGCCGAGATTGACCGACCCTCTGAGTTCATCCGGCAGCGGGATCGTCTTCAGCGTCGGGCCGAAGACGTAGTTGGCGATGCCGATGATCATGAAGGTGACGCCGATGGTCATCAGTACCTGGGTGAGCTCCGGCTGACCGTAGATGCGGCGGTAGAGGACGCGCTCGATCGGGATGGCGATGATGATAGTGCCCGCCACGGCCAGCAGCACCGCCGCCGCGTAGCCGAGGCCAAGAGATTGCGCCGCATAGGAGGCGATGTAGCCGCCGATCATGGCGAAGGCGCCATGCGCGAGATTGACGACGCGCATCAGCCCCATCGTCACCGACAGGCCGATCGAGATGACGAAGAGCACCATGCCGTAGGCAAGGGCGTCGACACCGATGCTGAAGATGGTGTTCATGCGTATGGTCCCGACTGTCGAAGCGGCTTGGGTACTCCCCAGCGTCAGGGCTATCTCAGCTTGACCTTCGAGTCAGTTTGAAACGCCCCTCACCCGGCCTTCGCTTCGCTCGGGTGGCCGAGCGAAGCGGAGGCCGGGTTAGGGGGCATAACCGATGGTCCTACGTTCCAAAAGGACCCTCCAACCGCCACTACTTAACCGCCGCCAACCCGGGATCGCCCTGCTTCTCGAACGTCTTGATCTCCTTGTTGTAGTAGGTTCCGTCCTCTGCCTTGGCTACTTCGCGCAGATAGACATTCTCGGTGATGTGACGGCTCTCGGGGTCGATCGAGACGGGGCCGCGCGGGCTGACCCAGGACAGGCCCTTGACGGCATCGACCGCCTTCTGGGCGTTCTGCTCGCCGCCGGTCGCCTCAATCATCTTGTAGATCACATGCATGCCATCGAAAGCGCTGACCGCCGGAAATGACAATTCGGCCGGATTGCCGATCGCCTTCTTCGCCGCCTCGACGAAAGCCTTGTTCTCCGGCGAATCGTGCGAAACGGCGTAGTGATAGGTGGTCTGGAGCCCGACCGCGCCATCGCCCAGCGCGGGAAGATCGGATTCCTGGGTAAGGTCGCCCGTGGCGTAGAATTTGATGCCGGCCTCCTTCAGGCCGTTCTCATTATATGCCTTGACGAAGCCGAGCGTCGGCGGACCGGACGGCAGGAAGGCCATCACCGCTTCCGCGCCGGAATCCTTGATGCGCTGCATGATCGGCGAGAAATCATTGGTCGCCATCGGCATGCGGATCGATTCCACCACCGTGCCGCCCTGCTTCTCGAAACCGGCCTTATAGGCTGCCTCGGCATCATGACCGGGCGCATAGTCGCTGACGACGGTGATGACCTTCTTGACGCCGGCCTCGGCGGCCACCTGGGTCACCGGCGTGGCGTTCTGCCAGATGGTAAAGGAGGTGCGCACCACCAGCGGGCTTTTGGTGACGATGGCCGAGGTCGCCGCGTTCATGACGACCATCGGCACGTTGGCCTGCTCCAGCAGCGGCGTTGCCGCCATCGCATCCGGCGTGAAGTAGAAGCCGGCGAGATACTGCACGCCTTCCTTGACCACCAGTTCCTGCGCCAGCGCCTTGGACTGCGCCGGATCGGCCTGCGGCACGTCGCGGTAGACGATCTCGACGGTGTCGTCGCCCACCGTGGCGCCGTTCATCGCCATCCAGGCATCGATGCCTGCCTTGAAGTTCTTGCCCTGCAGCGCAAATGGACCGGAGAACGGGCCAATCATGCCGACCTTGATGGTATCGGCGAAGGCCGCGCCATTCAGCGCGATAGCCGCAAAGGCAGCCAGTAGCAGGCGTTTCATATTCCCCTCCCTGACGATTGTTCCGCCGTGAGGCGTTTGGAAGTGGATTACAGCATTTCCGGCCGGAGCGAAATCACCCGGCTTGGCACACAGGCGGCCAAAACAATGAGTTGTGGGTTGCGGCAGCGGCTTGCCAGCGATTGAACTTCTGCAAAGCGGCGAATATTCAAGGCGGCAATCTTCCGAGAGAGCGGATATTTCCGGCCAATTCGAGGGCGATCCGCACCGAGGCTGCCGCAGCGCAAACCATCGCTGGCAGAAGCAGCCATTCCAGCGTCCAGGCCGCGCCTGAGCGTTCCTGCTCGTGAACGAGCGCCTGGTGCATGCCGCCAAGCTGCGTGGCGTTGAAGCGGGCCAGCGCGACAAGCGTTTCGGCCGCGACCGGGTTTTGCTTGTGCGGCATTGCCGAGGATCCGCCTCCGCCGGCGAGTTCGATCTCGCCGCCCGCTTGCGCAAGCAGCGCGATATCCTGCCCGAACTTGCCGAGCGCCCCGGTGATGAGCGAAAGGATGTTGGCGAGATCGGCCAGGCGGTCGCGCTGGCTGTGCCATTGCGGCGCGTCGGCGAGGCCCAATTCCTGCGCCAGCAAAGCGCGAATGGATGTTGCTTTTCCGCCCAGTCGGTCCAGGCTTCCCGCCGCACCGCCGAACTGGATCGGCAGATTTGCAGCGATGGTCTGGCTGAGCCGTTCGGCAGCGCGCGCAACCGGCCCGTCCCAGGCGGCTACGCGGTCGGAAACAAGGATGGCGATGGCCGGCTGCATACGCGTGTGCGCCATCAGCGCGTTGGATCCGAAGCGCTCGTTCAGGTCGGCGAGACTGCGGAGCAGGGCAATGAGACGGGTTTCCAGGACGGCGAGAACCGGCTTCAGCCGCAGCATCAGGCTGGTGTCGATGACGTCCTGGCTGGTGGCGCCGAAATGCACATGCCGCGCATGCGGCTCGCCGACCGCCTGGCGCAATTGGCGCACGAGTTCGGGCACGACAACGCCGTCCACCGAAACTGCTATGCGGAGCCTCTCTATATCCGGCTGAAGCGCAGCGGCGGCTTCGGCGATGCGCGCGGCGGCCTCCAGGGGGATGAGCCCTTGGGCGCCCTCCGCTTTGGCGAGCGCCGCTTCGAAGTGGAGCATGGCTCGACAGTCGGCCTCCGCGCTGAAATGGCGGGCGATTTCCTCGTCGCCGAGCAGCCCGCCGAGATAGGGGTGATCGAAGGCCGAAAAGCTCATGCTAGGCGCCGCAGGACAAATAGCCGGCTAAATACATGCTCATCCAACGCCTCAAATATCCAGAAACACCGTTTCCCGCTCGCCCTGCAGATGTATGTCGAAGGTGTAGACGTTTCCATCGCGCGCGGCGATGAGGGTCGCCCGGCGATGCGGGTGCTCGATACGGGCCAGCAGCGGATCCTCGGCATTGGCCTTGTCTTCGTCGCCAAGATACATGCGCGTATGAAGCCCGATATTAATGCCGCGCGCGACGATCCAGAACGTAACATGCGGGGCCATGAGGCGGCCGTCCTTGAACGGTGCGCGGCCGGGCTTGATCGTCTCGAACGAATAGACGCCCGTATCGGCGTCCGTGGGGCAGCGTCCCCATCCTGTGAAGTGCGGATCGGCGGTGCCGCGCATTTCGGCGGGGCTGTTGTAGAGCCCATTCGCGTCGGCCTGCCAAATCTCGACCAGCGCGTCGCGCAAGGGGGAGCCGCCGCCGTCGATTACGCGGCCCTGAATGGTGATGCGCTCGCCGGCTGTCTTTTCGGTAAGCATGGAATTGCCGAGGTCGGCATCGTAGACAGATGGGATCGTCGCGAAATTGGGCGTGAGCCCGATGTGGACGTAAGGGCCGGCCGTTTGTGACGGCGTTTCCTTCAGCAGGTCGAGTTGCTGGACCATCAATTGCCCTCCAGCCGGTTTTCGAACAGCGTCGAGCGACGGCCGCGCAGCACGATGTCGAACTTGTAGGCGCGCGCATCCATGGGAATGGTGTTTGCCATGTCTAGCGGCGCGATGAGTTGCTCGACGGCGCGCTTATCGGGAATGGTGGACACGATCGGGCAGCGCCAGATCATCGGATCGCCCTCGAAATACATCTGCGTGATCAGCCGCTGGGCGAAGCCGTGCCCGAAAATGGAGAAATGGATATGCGCGGGACGCCAGTCGTTCGGGCCGTTCGGCCAGGGGTAGGCGCCGGGGCGGATCGTGCGGAAGCGATAACCGCCGTCCTCGTCGGTAATAGTGCGGCCGCAGCCGCCGAAATTCGGATCGAGCGGTGCGAGATAGGTCTCCTTCCGGTGACGATAGCGGCCGCCGGCATTGGCCTGCCAGAACTCCAGCAGTGCGCCCGGGACCGGCCGGCCGCGCTCGTCCAGCACGCGGCCGTGAACGATGATGCGCTCGCCGATGGCGGATTCGCCCGGCTTGGCAAAGTTGTGGATCAGGTCGTTGTCGAGTTCGCCGAGGATGGCATGGCCGAACACCGGTCCGGTGATCTCGGAAATGGTGTTGTCGAGCGAAAGGAGGGCTTTCTGCGGCGAGCGCAATACGGAAGTTTTGTAGCCCGGTGCATAGGCGGGCGGGTGCCAGGCGCGATCACGCTGGAAGAAGGAGCCGATTTCCGGCTTGCGGTTGGGACGATCGCTCACGGTCACGTCGCCTCGCCCGCATCGAGTTGCTGGAACACCTGCTTGGCGATGCGGATCGCCCGGTTTGCCGCCGGCACGCCGGCATAGATGGCAACGTGGAGCAGCGCCTCGCGAATGTCGTCGCGCGTTGCGCCTGTGTTGAGCGTGGCTCTGATATGCATCGCCACCTCCTCGTCATGGCCGAGTGCGGCCAGCAGCGCGATGGTGACGATGGAGCGCTCGCGCAAGGTCCAGCCGGGGCGGGACCAGACATGGCCCCAGGCCGCTTCCGTGATGAGGTCCTGGAATGGGCGGTCGAAATCGGTGGCTGCCGCCTGCGCGCGCTCCACATGCGCGTCGCCAAGCACCTTTCGGCGGGTCGCGAGGCCTTGCCGGTACCGTTCCGACTGGCTGGCATCAGCCATCGACGGTCTCCCGCCGAAGAAAATCCTGGACGAGCGCGACCAGCGCCTCCGGCTGTTCAACGCAGGGAATATGCGCCGCGTTGGCGATGATTTCGAAGCGTGCGCCGGGAATCAGCTCTGCGAAGGATTGCACCAGCGGCGGCGGTGTCGAGCCATCCTGGTCGCCGACGACGACCATAGACGGGAGATCGATGCGCTGGGCGACGGCCGTGAAGTCGGCATCGCGGATCGCGGCGCAGGCGGCGGCGTAACCTTCGACCGACTGGCGCACAAGCATCGTGCGATAGCCGGCGAGTTCGGGGCCGCGCTCCCGATGAAATTCCGGCGTGAACCATTTCTCCATGACACCGTCAGCGAAACTGCCGATGCCCTCGCTTCTGGCGGATTGGATTCGCCCGTTCCACATCTCGCCGGTGCCGATCTTGTGCGCTGTGTCGCAGAAGATGAGCGCGCGGATCAGGTCCGGCCGCGCGGCATAGAGCGCCTGGGCGATCAGTCCGCCGATGGACAGGCCGCATATGACAGCCGATTTCACCTGGAGATGATCGAGCAGGGCAGCGAGATCGGCGGCATGGGTTTCGATTGCATCGGGCGCGTCGCCGAGCTCGCTCAACCCATGTCCGCGCTTGTCATAGGTGATGATCGCGTAGTCGCCGGCGAGGCGCACGACCACGTCACGCCAGATGCGGAAATCCGTACCCAGCGAATTGGCGAAAACGATGACCGGCTTGCCGGCGGGCGCGCCGATCAGCTGATAGTGGATGACGGTATGGTTCAGGCGGGCGAATTGCACGGTCTCTCCCTTGATCCTCTTAGGGTCTATGGTCCGGGCGATATGTCCGCGCGTCAAGTGCCGGCCTGGCTCAGTAGGGCAGGCCGACATAGTTCTCGGCGAGCACTGTGGCGGCGGCCCGCGAATGGATGAGGTAATCCAGTTCGGCTTCCTGGACCTTCTGGCCGAAGGCGTCGGTGTCGGGAAAGCGATGCATCATCATGGTCATCCACCAGGAAAAGCGCACCGCTTTCCAGACGCGCGCCAGTGCGCGCGAGGAATAGGCGTCGAGGCCTGTCGCGGAGTTCCGCGTATAGTGCTCGCTAAGCGCCTCGAACAAATAATGCACATCGCTGGCCGCCAGGTTGAGCCCCTTGGCTCCCGTCGGCGGGACGATATGCGCGGCATCGCCTGCAAGGAACAGGCTGCCGAAGCGCATCGGCTCGGCAACGAAAGAGCGCAGCGGCGCGATGGACTTTTCGAAGGACGGGCCAGTGACGAGGGCTTCGGCGTGGGGTTCCGGGAGCCGCTGCCGCAGCTCATTCCAGAAGCGCTCGTCGCTCCAGGCCTCCGCCTTCTCGTCGGCGGGCACTTGCAGATAGTACCGGCTGCGAGTCATCGACCGCATCGAGCAGAGGGCAAAGCCGCGCGGATGGTTGGCGTAGATCAACTCGTGACTGACCGGAGGCACCTCGGCCAGCAAACCCAGCCAGCCGAAGGGATAGACCCTCTCGAAGGTCGTCAAGGCGGCGGCGGGAATGGCGCGGCGGCTGACACCGTGAAAGCCATCGCAGCCGGCGATGAAATCGCACTTGATGCGGTGCGCCGCGCCTTCGCGATGAAAGGTCACGGAAGGCTTATGCGTGCCGATGTCGTGCAGCTCGACATCCGCGACCTCATAGAAGCCCGCCGCGCCGGCGGATTCGCGCGCGGCAATCAGGTCGCGCGTTATCTCCGTCTGGCCATAGACGGTCACGTGCTTCCCGCCGGTGAGGCCGGTCAGGTCGACCCGATGGTCGCGGCCATCGAAGGCCAGCGAAAATCCTGAATGGGAGAGACCTTCGGCCTTCAGGCGCCCGTCCGCACCCGCCCGGCCAAGCAGATCGACCGTGCCTTGCTCCAGCACGCCGGCCCTGACGCGGGCAAGGATATGCTCTTTGCTGGCGCGGTCTAGGATGACGGTATCGATGCCTGCCTTCAGGAGCAATTGGCCCAACAGCAGGCCGGCGGGGCCAGAACCGATGATGGCGACCTGCGTGCGCATTCGTTTCTCCGCGGTGCAGGCTATCGCTCCGCTCGGCAACTCGGCAACCGCTCTTGGTGTACGACCGTGAGGATCAGGAATAGCGGGACGCCTCGAATTCAGCGAGCTGGATGCCCATGGCCACGAAGCCGGTCAGCGCTGCCGCCCGGTCCGCCAGCGCCACTCGCGCCAGACCGGCCAGAATGCCTGTGCTGACGGCTCGCGCCGTGCGGTTGACCTGGGCGCTGCGCGGATAGCCGGACGGCCGCTGCGGGTCCTCCTGGCTCCAGGCTGCGGCGAGCGCGACCCAGACGCCGGGGCTGCGCTGCTCCGCCATCAAGGCTGCGTCCATCAGAATACCGCGGCGATATTCGCTCGGGTCGCTGACCCAGCCGTGAACATGCTTCAGCATGGTCAGATCGAATTCATCGAGGGCGGCGGAAAGGTGCTCCAGGCATTCGTGGCCCCACCAGACGGCGACGCGATTGGGCAGGATATAGGCGCAGAAGGTTATTGCCTCTTCGGGAATGCGGCTGACCAGCAGCGTGCGGCAAAAACTCAGAACGGGCCGATCGTTGGGACGTGCGCGCATTTCCTGCGCGACTGTCGGATAGGCAGCGTAGAGATCCCGTGCGGTCGCAAATCGAAACCTCATCCCTCATTGCCTTCCCCGCCTCAATCAAGGCGACGGCAGTCTGGTGCTGACACTTAAAACGATAATCTTGCGCCGGGCACCCCTGCAATAGTTTTCATTATTATTGGTAATCAACTTACACCACCGAATGCTTCCGGGCCGCAATGTTCCACCCATGATTGCAGGCGCGGGCAGAACGTAGCTTTAAAGCTGGGGCGTTGCAGTGTACAATTAATCTTTCGCCTCTCCTAACCCTTGGAAGATCATGACGATGTTCAGGGTCCTTGGATGGATTGCAGCACTGACTATCTGCTGGGTTGCGTCCGTCGCGGCGGCAGGTGCGGCTGCGTCCGCCGATGAGGTTGCAGGGCGTCGCGCCGCCCTTGTCATCGGCAATTCCGGCTATGAGAACCTGCCCGCCCTGCCCAATGCGGTTAACGACGCCGAGCGGGTTGGCGCGGTGCTGCGGGAAGCGAATTTCGAGGTCACGGTCGGTGAAAACCTCGACAAGGCGTCGCTGGAAAAGACGGTGAGGGCCTTTCTTCAGACGCTTAACGACAGCGATGTCGCCCTGTTCTACTACAGCGGCCATGCCGTTCAGGTGGCGGGCGAAAACTTCATCCTGCCGGTTGATGCGAGTTTGAAATCGGCTTACGATCTGGAGGTCGAGTCCTACAGCGTCTCAAGCCTGCTCGACTATATGCGCGCCGCCTCCGGCCTGCAGATCCTCGTGCTCGATGCATGCCGCAACAATCCCTTCCGCAGCGGCGAGTATTTCCTCGGCGAGAAGAAGATTGATGTGAAGGGAGAGAAGGGCCTCGCCTCGATCGCGCCGCGTCAGGGCGCGCTGATCGTCTATTCGACGGCGCCGAACGAGGTTGCCTTTGACGGCGCGGGGGACATCAGCCCGTTCGCCGGATCCTTCGCCGAGAATGTGCTCACACCCAATCGGGAAATTCGCGATGTGCTGACCAAGGTGCGCAGCGAAGTGATCGACAAGACGGCCGGCAAACAGGTGCCATGGGACGTCTCCAGCCTGACCTCGCAATTCTATTTCGTATCGGCGCAGAATTTGCTGACGCTCAGCCGCAACGTCACCGAAGTGCGTGTGCTGCCGGAAACGACGCGCATCGAACTCGACATCGCACCCCCGATCGCCAGCGGATCGATGTCCCTCAGCGCAGTGTTCGAGAAACTACCGGCAACGGGTCTGCTGTTGCTGGATGAAAAGGCGGTGAAGGCGGGCGCTCCCTTCGACGCTGCGCGCATCAGCGACGTGGTCTACGTCACCGATCCCGGCCAGAAAGCGGTCGAGCTGATCCCCTATTCGATTCTCTCCGACACCGGATTGTCGGCGAATGGGGCGGTCGCCGTGGTCTTCGATCCCACCGCCAAGGCAGACGCTCCAGCCGTTGCCGCGGCGCCCGATGTTTCCGCTGATGCTGTCACTGTCGCGGTGAACTCGGATGTTGGTACCGGCTTCGAACCGCTTCCCGCGGTCATTCGCGGCGCGCCGGGCAAGGATGGCTGGTTCAGGATCGACAGGCGGGACGCCGCAACACAGGTGGCGCTCGACCAGACGATGCTGATCGTCGGCGATCTGGTCAAGGCGGAAGACCTGCCGAAGGTCAAGGTGCGGCCGGCGCTTGGCGCGCAAACGGCAGAGGCCAAGGTGGTGCTGACGCCGCTGGGCGACCAGCCGGAGGCAAAGCCGCTGGTGATCGCCGTCGCCGCGCAAACCAATGCCTGCGACGAGCTTGCCGCCGAGCCGCTGGATATCCAGGCTGTCACCGACGGCGTCTATCCCAACGACATCAAGGTCAAGGATGCGATGACCGCCTGCGAGAAGGCGATCAGCGACTTTCCCGCCGTTGCGCGGTTCAAGTTTCAGTATGGCCGCGTCCTTTATGCGGATGGGCATTATGAGGCGGCGGTGAAGATGATGCGCGCCGCGCTCGACCAGGGGCATGTCCGCGCCGGGCAGTTTCTCGGTCGGCTCTACCAGATCGGCTCCGGCGTCGAGCGCGATCCCGCCAAGGCGCCGGCGCTGTTCGAGACCGCCGCGGATCGCGGCGACCCTTACGGGCAGTATTCGCTCGGAAAGGCCCTCGTTGAGGGCAATGGCGTGAAGCAGGATTTGAAGCGCGGCATGGACCTGCTCGCACGCGCGGCCGAGTCCGGCCACACCTATGCGCTCAACCAACTGGGCAGCGAGTATCTCTATGGCACGCGGGTGAAAAAGGATGTCGAGCGGGCCTATGTCATGTTCGAGAAATCGGCTGGGCGCGGGGATGTTTGGGGCGAGGTCAATCTCGGCCTGATGTATCGCGACGGCGTTTTCGTAAAGAAGGATCCGGCCCGCGCCTATGAGCTTTTCGAACAGGCCAATGGCAAGCTGCATCCCTATGCCGGGACGCTCATGGCCATGATGGACCGCGACGGCGGCAAGGCGGATAGCGCCTCGCTGCTGAAGCTGTTCCGTCAGAGCGCCGGCCGAGGGGATGGCTGGGGCGCGTATTATGCCGCCGAAATGCTGTCGGGCGAAGGGAGCAATGCCGGCGATCGCGAGACGGCCACCCGGCTCTACGCATTGGCCGCGGCGCAAAAGGCCGGCAAGGCGACTGCCACCTCGCGCGCCAAGCTTGAAGCCATGCCGGAGGCGCAATTGGTCGCGGAAATCAAGACGCTGTTGACCGAGATGGGGGCGACAGGCGTACCCACGGGCGACGCGCTGAGCGAAGCCGACCGCAAGGCGGCGAGTGGCCTTCTCGGCACGGACGCGCCGATCGAGACAGTCGATCTGCTGGTCGCGCTGGCGCGACAGCAGTGGATCGACTCGACGCCGCGCTTGGACATGCTGTGATGAGACATGCTGTGAATTTATCTGGGGCTTGGAGAATTTCGATGACACGACTCCCGACCGCAATCCTGTGCCTCACCGCGATGGCGGCGAGCGGCTGCACCGTGATGCCTCCGATGCTGGAGCCTGAGCCGACGCTGATCCGTGTCATCAAGCCGGCGCCTGCGCGGAAGACGACCGTGAAGACGACTCCGGTTTACAGGCCTCCGACCCGCAGGCGGCCTTCGATGCCGGTGGTGACACAGCCTCCAGTTATGGTGCCCGTGCAAGGCGGCGGTGGTGGCGGTGGCGGTGGAGGACCAAGCGGTGGGGGTGGAGGACCAAGCGGCGGCGGTGGTGGTAACGAAGGGCCGAGCGGCGGCGGCTGGGGTTGATCGCGCCTGCGAGCGCAGTCATCCCAGGGCTTGTCCAGAGGGCCTTCTGCCTTGTGTTAAATATCTAAAACTATCGCTATTTCTGTGAGAGGGGACGGGTTGCCGGCGCTCTATGCGCCGGGTTGCTCATCCCTTCGGCCGAAACCGAAGAACTCGTCAGCGATCACGAACAGCGCGCCGACCGTGATGCAGGCGTCGGCGAAGTTGAACACCGCAAACGACCACACCGGCGTGTTAAACAGCACATAGTCGATGACATGGCCGAAGAGCATGCGGTCGATGATATTGCCGATTGCGCCGCCCACGATCAGGGCAAAACCCACCCGGGCGAGCAGATGCGCGGCCGTGGTGCGCAGCGCGAGGAAGAGCACAAAGGCGATGACGCCGACCGATAGAAGCACCAGGCCGGTATCCCCGATCCAGGCAAACATCGAGAAGGCGACGCCGGTGTTGTAGGTGCGGTAAAGCGCCAGGAACGGCAGCATTTCGACCGCCTCATGCATGGGCAGATTGGCTTCGACCAGTTGCTTTATCCACTGGTCGAGCCCAATCGAGGCCACTGTCAGCGCGGCGTAGGGGGTCAGACCGGAAAGCTTCATTCTGGCGCGCCGGGCGTCAGCTTGAGCGCGCCGCGCCGGATTTCGAACAGCATGACGCCGGTAGCGACGGCGAGGTTCAGCGAATCCGCCCGGCCTTCCTGTGGAATGCGGGCCAGCCGATCGCAGGCCTGGGCAAGCGGATCGGGCAGGCCCTGCTGTTCGTTGCCCATCAGCAAGACAACCGGTCCGGCATAGTCGATCGTGCGGTAGTCGACGGCGCCCTTGAGATGCGTGCCGACAACGAGGCCGCTGAAGGCCTTGCGCCAGGCGATGAACGCGTCCGGCGTTGCGCGGACGATGGGCACGGAAAAGATCGAACCCATGGTGGCCCGCACCGTCTCCAGCGAGAAGGGATCGGTCGTGTCGCCAATCAGGATGACGCCCTTGGCTCCAACGGCGTCGGCGGTGCGAATGACGGTGCCAAGGTTGCCGGGGTCGCGCACGCGGTCCAGCGCCACCCACACCTCACCAGCGCCGGGCCGAACGTCCCTCAGCGCGGCGAGGCGTTGCTGGAACACGCCGACCACCATTTGCGGGTTGTCGCGGCGGGTTACCGCGCCGATCACCTTCTCGCTGACCTCCAGCACGGTGCCGCCGGCGGCGACGGTGCGGGCCGCGACTTTCTCCACCGCGGGATTGCCGCGGCCGGCCTTGGCGAAAACGAGGGTGCGGATCGACCAGCCGAGATCGAGCGCGTCGATGACGAGCTTCAACCCCTCGGCCATGAAGGCATTCTGCTGGTCGCGGAATTTCTTCAGCGCCAGCGCCTTGATGTCCTTGACCAGCGGATTGGCAAGGCTGGTGACTTCCTTCACCTGGCCGGGCGCGCCCGCGTGGCGCTCGCGTGGAGGATGAATGCTCATACCGCCACCCAGCGCGAAAACAGCGAGGTGGACAGGGCGCGGCCCGCCGCCTGCTCTCGAATGACAAGTTCGCCCGACTCGACCGCGCCGCCCATGCCGGCAAAGGCGTCGCGCATCAGCGCGTGGATGGCGAAGAAGGACGCCCGGATGGAATAGGCGGTGAGCACCACCGCCAGCGGCCTTGGCGTCAGGATCGCGCGGCAGATGTCGACCATCGCCGGAAGGTTCTCAAATAACTGCCAGACCTCTCCCTTCGGGCCACGGCCATAGGCGGGCGGGTCGAGCAGAATGATGTCGTAGCGGCTGCCCCGGCGCTCCTCGCGCTCGGCAAACTTCATCGCATCCTCGCAGATCCAGCGGATCGGCTTGTCCGAGAGCCGCGCCATTTCCTGGTTCTCGCGCGCCCAGCCAATCGCCTTCTTCGAGGCGTCGACATGGGTCACCTCGGCGCCGGCGCGCGCCGCCACCAGCGAGGCAAGACCGGTGTAGCCGAACAGGTTCAGCACCTTGACCGGGCGACGTGCACCGGCAACGAGCGCCGCCATATGGTCCCAATGCGAGGCCTGTTCGGGGAAGACGCCGACATGCCGAAACGAGGTGAAGCGGCCGAGATAGTCGATGCCGTCATGTTTCATCGGCCATGTTTCGCCGAGCGGGGATTTCGGAAAGCGCCAGCGGCCCATCCCTTCCTCGTCGGTGTCGCCGGTAAAGATCGCGTCGGCGCGCTCCCAATCGCGCTGGGGCAGGGCCGGCTGCCATATGGCCTGCCCCTCGGGCCTGACGATCCGGTAGGGTCCATATTGCTCCAGCTTGCGGCCCGCGCCGCTGTCGATCAGCGCATAGTCGGCATTGGGCAGGACTTCGAGAATGACCGGCAGGCGCTCAACCGGCAGGGCGCCGGTGCGGCGCGTTATAACGCGCGCCTCTGCGGCCTCGGTCGGGGCAATCGCCGGCGTCTGTGCCGGGTTGCCGGGCCGGCGCTCCTCACGGGGCGGCCGGCGATCTTGCCGCTTGTCGCGCAATTTCGTCACCGCGCCTGCTCTCCTATCGGTCGGCGCGCTTATTGGCACGACGCTGTGCGCCGCGCAACAAACGCCGGCGTGACCGGCTCGAACAGCGCGCCGAATCGGCTATTCTTCAATCATGTCGCGATCTGCCCGGCTGTTTAACCTGCTTCAAGCGCTGCGGCGACGCAGGAAGCAGGATTTCGGCTGCAGAATCGTCGACCCCGATGGATTCAGGCTGCGCGTCTTTTGTCCGAGCGCTGCTGAAGAGGCAGTCGCATGAGCGCGCATTGGCTGGCGGTCGCGTCTGCGGACCATGTTCGCATTGGCCGCGCTGAGGGCTTCATGCAGGTCAATCACGGCAAAGCGGGACCGCTACGCCGCCTCCGGCCGGGCGACGGCATCGTCTACTATTCGCCGACAGAGGTTTACGGCGTGAAGGGCCAACTACGATCCTTCACCGCCATCGGCGTGATCAAGGATGGAGAGCCCTATCAAGGCGACATGGGGAGCGGATTCCGGCCCTATCGCCGCGACGTGGCGTGGTTTGACGGCGTTGAGGCGCCGATTGCACCGCTGCTCGATCGCCTCGACCTGACAGCCGGCAACAGGAATTGGGGCTATAAGCTCCGCTTTGGCTTGATCGAGATCAGCGCGGCTGATTTTCGCAGAATAGCGGCGGCCATGGCTGTTCCCATCCCAGTGCAGAGCTGTTGAGAAATCCTCGCGTCGTGCAAGGCTTCAGCGTTTAACCGTCTCATAGACGGCAATCGCTGCTGCCAGATCCTCCAACGCCGCTCCCACCGACTTGAACATCGTGATTTCGTCGGCGCTCTCGCGGCCTGGCTTCTGGCCGCGCGCCAGTTCGTAAAGGTCGGCGATGATCGCATCAGGGGCAAGTGCGCCGGAGGCTAGCGCCTGGACAATGTCGCCGGCCTCTTTCGTGGCGCCCGCATGCGTGTCGACATAGACGCGGGCGCGCCTCACCGTATGGTCGTCCGCCTCGCGCATCGCCGGCGTGAACCCGCCGACCAGATCGATATGAGTTCCGCGCTTGAGTAAGCGGCCGCTGACGACAGGTTGAGTGGATATGGTGGCTGACGAAATGATGTCGGCCTGGCCGAGGGCGGCCGTTAGGTCGGTCGCGACATCGACATTAAGGCCGTCCTGGCGCAGCGCCTCCGCGGCTTTCTCGGCGTTTTCGACCGTTCGGTTCCAGATGGTGACGCGCTTGATCGGACGAACGGCGGAATGCGCCTTTGCCAGGAACGGGCACAGCGCGCCTGCGCCGAGTATGAGCAGATGCGAAGCATCTTCGCGGGCCAGGTAGGAAGCGGCCAGCGCCGAGGCGCAGGCGGTGCGCCATTGCGTCAGCCGGGGACCGTCGATCAGCGCGCGCGGCTCGCCCGTTGCGCCATCGAGCAGAAGGTAGACTCCCATGACCGCCGGCTTGCCAATCGCATTATTGTCAGGCGACACGGTGACCATCTTTATGCCGATATAGCCGTCGGCCGAGGTCCCGGCAGCGTTGAAATCGGTCCAGGCGGGCATGAGCAGGAGCGTGGATGCCGCGCCGTCCGGCCGCTCCACCGTATGATGGTGACGCACGGGTTGCACAGCGCCGGCGCGAAAAGCCTCGCGCAGCGTCTCCACCAGGCCGGGGAAAGTCAGCACGCGATCGATATCCTGCGCAGAGACCGTTAGCATATTCTTACATAACCATGATTTGAGCGAAGGCTCATTGGTGGGACGCGCGCGCCCTCAGGGGCGCGGCAAAGCAGGCGTATTCGAAGCGACAGAACCGCTCTTGGCCGTCCGGGCAGCGCTGGAGCGCGCGGCTTCCGCTTCGATGCTGCGCTGGCGCGCGATCTTGCGGTAGCGGCCCTGCTTGAACCAGGTGGCGATGCTGCCAACGATCATGCCGATGGCGACCGCAGCAAAGAGCAGGAAGAACAGCGGTGCGTTGATGGTAAGCGCTGGATTACCCGGATTGAAGGGGTCCAGTGTAAAAGCGGTCATAGCGCGATTGGCCACCGCCAGGGCAATCAGGACAATCGCCAGGGGGATCAGGATCACGACCACGAGGATGCGGTTATACATCGGCTAGTCTTCCGCGCTGCCTGTCGAGCACCATGCTGCGAGGCTCATCCCTTGCTGTTGTTGAGCCGCTCGCGCAGTTCCTTGCCCGTCTTGAAGAACGGTACCCATTTTTCGTCGACATCGACGGATTCGCCCGTGCGCGGGTTGCGGCCGGTTCGCGCCGGCCGGTTCTTCACCGAGAAGGCGCCGAAGCCGCGCAGTTCGACCCGATTTCCCGAGGCAAGCGCATCGGTAATCTCGTCAAAGATGGCGCTGACGATATTCTCGACATCGCGCAGGAACAGATGCGGGTTGCGATTGGCAATAATCTGCACCAGCTCCGACTTGATCATTCCGTGTTTCCCCTCGTCTATTGTCGCGCTAGGCGAGTGTTTTTGTTCGTTATTTTGCGTGGCTGGAAGACGTGTCAGGTTGCCAGACCGACACCAGCCCGTCAAGGAAGATACGGTCGGCGCCGATCTCCGACAGAATATTCCCGTCGCTCGCCCCGATGCCGAAGAGGCTGCCGAGGCGCGCCATCGCCTTGCCGAACAGGAACGACGAGCCCCTCCTCTCGGGTTCCCATTCCACCACTTCGAGCTTCGGCGCAACGCCCTTGCTCTCCAGCCATTTTACAGCTTCCAACTCGCCGCCCAGCGAATCGACCAGCTTGCGCTGAAGCGCCTGACGCCCGGTGAAGACAGAACCATCGGCCAGGGCCACGACCTCGGCGCGCGAGAGCGGCCTGCGCTCGTCGACCAGCCCGACGAACCAGTCATAGCTATCCAGGACCATGGCGCGCATCATGGCGCGCTCCGGCTCGGTGGTCGGGTTGAAGGGCGAGGGTTCGGCCTTGAGCGGCGACGATTTGATCTCGTCCAGCGTGACGCCGAGCTTGTCCATCAGGCCGCTAATATTGGGAAACTGCACCAGAACGCCGATGGAACCCAGAATGGAAGATTTACGCGCCACGATATGGTCCGTCGCGCTGGCGATCATGTAGCCGGCCGATGCCGCCAGCGTACCGACCTGGGCGACAACAGGCTTCGCCGCGGCCAAGCGGCGCACTTCATCGAAGATGGCCTCGCCACCGGCGGTCGTGCCGCCCGGCGAATCGATCGACAGGATAACCCCCTTCACCGCCGCGGTTTCGCGCAGCTTGGTCAGGCGCTCCATCAGTTCCTCATCCTCGGTGATCGTTCCTTCGATCCGCACCTTCGCGATGTGGTCGACCGCGCGCGCGCCGATCTCGCCATCGAACCACATCACCGCCGCGCCGACGACGGCTATCGCCGCCACAGCGAAAGCGAGAACGCGCCAGAAGGTCAGCTTTCGGCGCAATTTTCTGCGATCGATCATTTCGTCGGCTCTCAGGGCCATGCTTGTCCACCTCGATAGTGCTCGGCTGGAACGGGTCCGGCGCGCGGTAGCCGGGGAACGCCGTGTCGGCCTTGCTTAGAGGAAGGCGAGCCGGCTCGCTACCCGATTGTGGCGGGGCCGCGCCATCCGCCGCCCCGGCTTGGCAATTTTCAAGGTCTGCTGCATTGCACAATGGACCTAAAATTACCATATTGAGGCGAAATGTTTCGTGATCGATGCCGCGTTTTTGTGATACGGTGCCGCAACTGATCGACAGTCCGTGCGGTTCGTCACTTCGTTCGGCGCAAAAAGATGCAGCGTTGCGGCGCGGGATTGCGAGACTGGAAGGGCTTTTGGTTGGCCGCGCGGCGTCAACGCGCGAGAGGGGCCATGCGGAAATGAGCGGGGCAAGGGGTAAGCTTTGATGTTGGCCGGAACGATTTCCGAGCAGGCCACGCGACGTGCTGCTTCACCGAAGCAAAGCGCATCCGATGCGCCGCGGCAGCGCGCGTTCGCCATTGCGCAGCGGCACTCCAAGCTCGTGCGCGCGCTGAAGATCATCGTGCCGGTCGGGGCGATCGCCATGGCGGGCGCATTCGTGGTCGCTTCCTATTTGCTGACACCCGTGAAAGTGAACGTCGAGGCTGACGGCAGCACCTTCGTCGACGGCAAGCTGGTCATGGCGAACCCGAAGCTTGAGGGCGTTACCAAGGAAAATCGGCCCTATTCGCTGAACGCCCAGCGGGCGATCCAGGATTTGAAGGCTCAGGATCTCATCGAACTCGAGCATATTTCGGCAAAATTGCCGATCAACACGAAGGACTGGGCGACGATCGGCGCGTCGAAGGGCGTCTACGACCGTGTCGCGAACACACTCAATGTCGGCCAACCCTTCAAGGTGAAAACGACAGAGGGGATGACGGCCATGCTGCAATCCGCTTTTGTCGACATCGCCAAGGGCAGCCTGACAACCGGAGATCCGGTGGATATCGAACTGAAAGGCGGTCGCGTGCAGGCCGGTTCGCTGTCGGTACTCGACAAAGGCAATCAACTGGTGTTCGAGAAAAACGTGCGTGTGAATATTGATGCAACCCGGGTGCAGAGCATCCGGAGCAGCGAAGGGGGTTAGTATGAGATCCGGTTTGATAAGCTGCGGCCTGTTGCTGTCGGCTGCGCTTGCGATTTCACTCCCCGCCCTTGCCCAGGAAAATTCAACGCAGACGCGAATGGGGCTCAAGCTTTCCGGCGACCAGCCGATCCAGATCGAAAGCGACAAGCTTGAGGTCAATGAGAAAGATTCACGCGCCGTCTTTTCCGGCAATGTCAGCGTCGTGCAGGGCACGACCATGCTGAAGACCGTCAAGATGACGGTTTTCTACGTCAAGCCGGAGCAAGGCAAGGCGCCGCCGGCCGGTCAGCAGGCCATCGAGCGGCTTGAAGTGGACGGCAAGGTCTACGTGAAATCCGAGGCTCAGGAAGCCACCGGCGATCATGGCACATTCGATATGAAGACCGAGGTCCTGACGCTGACCGGTGAGAAGGTTGTCCTTTCCGAAGGGCCGAATGTCCTGATGGGCTGCAAGCTGACCGTGCAGATGAAAACCGGCGAGGCGAACTTCGAGCCTTGCAGCGGACAGCGGGTCAGGACCCTGCTGACACCGGGATCCCAGAGCCAGCAGAGCCAGTAATGGCGGATAGTACATCGTTTTTGACGCGTACCTTGCGCCGCAAGGAAGTCGCGCCCGAGCCCGACCCGTATTCCGGGGCGGTCAAGGGAACGCTGATGGCGCGCGGCCTGACCAAAAGCTACAAGGGCCGGCAGGTCGTCAGCGGCGTATCGATCGGGCTGAGGGCAGGCGAGGCGGTCGGCTTGCTCGGACCGAACGGTGCGGGAAAGACGACATGCTTCTACATGGTCACCGGGCTGGTGCCGGTCGACCAGGGCACTATTCTCATTGACGGGTATGACGTGACGTCCATGCCGATGTATCGGCGCGCGCGGCTCGGCGTCGGCTACCTGCCGCAGGAAGCCTCGATTTTTCGTGGGCTGACGGTCGAGCAGAATATTCGCGCCGTGCTGGAAGTCGTCGAGAAGAGCCGCAAGGAGCGCGAGCGCAGCCTCGACGCCCTGCTGGAAGAATTCCACATCACGCATCTGCGCAAGGCGCCCTCGATCTCCCTGTCGGGTGGTGAACGGCGGCGGCTGGAAATCGCAAGGGCGCTGGCCACCAAGCCGAGCTACATGCTGCTCGACGAACCTTTCGCCGGCATCGACCCCATCGCGGTGACCGATATCCAGCAATTGGTCCGGCATCTGACGGCCCGGGGCATCGGCGTTCTGATCACCGACCACAATGTTCGCGAGACGCTGGGGCTCATCGATCGCGCCTATATCATCCACGCCGGCGAGGTGCTGACGCACGGCCAGGCGGAGGAGATCGTGGCCAATCCGGATGTGCGTCGCCTGTATCTCGGCGAAAGCTTCAGCCTGTAGAGCGGCTTTCACGCGGCTGGAACGCCCGGCTTCGCCGTGGCGTCTTGCCTCACTTGGCCTATCGCTGCGTCATTTCTGATCGCGCCGAGCTTGACAAGCAAGACGCGGGCCAATCTCTTATGCTGCCATAAAAGCTAGATCGAAGCTGAGCAGACTTCGACAGAAGCTAGGGTCGGGTAGGAGCGTGAATGGCTCTTGTAGCCAAATTGCAGTTGCGTCAGTCGCAGTCCCTGGTGATGACGCCGCAATTGATGCAATCGATCCGATTGCTGCAACTGACTCACGTCGAACTCGAACAGTTCATCGAAGCGGAAATCGAGCGAAACCCGCTGATCGAGCGCGCCGAATCGGCCGATGACGATCGCGGTGGCGATGCCGTCGAGCAAGCGGCGGAGCACAGTGATGGCGACGGTGAAGTCTGGTTCGAGGATGCCGCTGTTCCCAGCGCCGAGGCATTCGCCGAAGGGTTCGACAGTTCGATGGAGAACGTCTTTCCCGACGATCCGGGTTCGCAGGAGCGGGTTGGCCCGACACTGACCGAGACGTGGAAATCTTCCGCCGGCGCAGGGCCGGGAACCGGCGGCTCCGGCGAAGGGTTCGACCTCGAGGACATTGCCGCGGCTAAAATTACGCTTCGCGATCACATCAGCGAACAAATCGTGTTTGCCTTTCTCGACCCGTCGGATCGGCTCGTTGCGGCCGATTTGACCGACGAGCTTGACGAGGCAGGCTATTTTCGCGGCGATCTTGCGCTGATCGCCGAACGGCTGGGCGTTCCTCCGCACGAGGCGGAGAGAGTGCTGCTGGTCTGCCAGACTTTCGAGCCGACCGGTATTTTTGCCCGCACGGTGGCGGAGTGCCTGGCGCTGCAGCTTGCCGTTCGCGATCGGCTCGATCCTGCCATGCGCGCGCTACTTGCCAATCTCGAACTGCTGGCGCGGCGCGATTTTTCAGCCTTGCGAAAGATCTGCGGCGTCGATGACGAGGATTTGCTCGACATGGCCGCCGAAATCCGGGCCCTCGATCCGCGACCGGGCACAGCCTTTACGTCGGGCGTCGCCGATACGGTGGTGCCGGATGTGACGGTTCGCGCCGCAAGCGACGGCAGTTGGACGGTCGAATTGAACAGCGAGACGCTGCCGCGCGTGCTCGTCGACAACATCTATTATGCGCAGGTGCTAGCGAAGACGAAACAAGCGGCCGAACGCGAATTTTTGACCGAATGCATGCAGAATGCCAATTGGCTGGCGCGCAGCCTCGACCAGCGCGCCAAGACGATCCTGAAAGTGTCGACGGAAATCGTCCGGCAGCAGGACGGGTTCATGGCCAACGGCGTCCGGCATTTGCGGCCGTTGAATCTCAAGACCATCGCAGATGCGATTGGCATGCACGAATCGACGGTCAGCCGCGTCACCACCAACAAATTCATGCAGACGCCGCGCGGCGTTTTCGAGCTGCGCTATTTCTTCACCGCGGCCCTCGCCTCGGCGGAAGGCGGCGAAGCGCATTCGGCCGCAGCCGTGCGGGACAGAATCCGTGAGCTGGTGGAGGCGGAAAAGCCGGCCGATGTGCTTTCCGACGATACGATTGCCGATATTCTGAAGGAAGGCGGTGTCGACATAGCCCGCCGGACGGTAGCGAAATACCGTGAAAGCATGAGCATTGCCTCATCCGTCCAGCGGCGGCGGGAAAAGCAGGCGCTTGCCTCGGTGGGACGGTAGCTGGCCATCCCGTGCCAGCAACGCCGCTCCTCCGAAGGTCGAAGGACCGACGCAAGAGCCAGTAGAGACGCGTCTGATTACAATTGCTTTGCAGATTTCAACGCCCTTTTGCACGGTTCGTGCAAGTGTTGAGGTGTGGACGTCTTCGCGACTTCCTCTGACGCCTGAGCTCTACGGTCCAGAAGCTCGCCGGTTTGCTACACAGGCAGCAAATCCCGCGGTGGCTCTTCGATGGAGCGGCTTCCCTGCGGACCACTCCGGTCCCGCCATCGATTGACAAGCAGGAGTCAAGTGTCTAGAAGCCCGCCCGCATGAGGCGTTGCGGCGTCTATACGAGATCAACCGCTGTGAGGCGGACCGTGTTCAACCCCCAAAGCTCGGACCTGAAATCGGCGCCGGAAACGCCGGAAGCCTTGTACGCTTCGGTGGCAGGTATAAAGTCCGGGCAGTCTGAATTCGAACGAGGAAGGTCAGTTTCCGATGACGTTGCGCATATCCGGCAAGCATATGGAAATCGGCGATGCGTTTAGAACCCGCATCATCTCCAGGATCGAAGACGCGGTGACCAAATATTTCGATGGCGGCTACTCGGGCACCGTGACCGTGATTAAATCGGGCAGCCGCTACAGCGCCGACTGCATGATTCATCTCGATAGCGGCCTCGGTCTGCAGGCCAGCGGTCTCGGACAAGAGCCGGTGGTTGCGTTCGAAGAGGCGGCCGATCATTTCGAAAAGCGCATGCGCCGTTACAAGCGCAAGCTGAAATCCCATGGAACCGGCGGTACGAACGGTGCGGCGATCGACATGAACTACACGGTCGTTGCGGCCGTTGGTGACGACGATGATGAGGTGCCGGAAGACTATGCGCCGGCCATCGTCGCCGAATCGACCGTAGCGCTCAAGACGATGTCGGTTGCATCGGCCGTCATCGAATTGGACACCAAGGACAGCCCCGTGCTCGTCTTCCGCAACGCGGGCAATGACAGCGTGAATATCGTATATCGCCGGCCGGATGGAAATATCGGCTGGATCGATCCCTCGACGGCAAAAGCCGCTCGGAACTGACGGCGTGGAGAGACGCCCCGGCCCCCGAGCCGGCGGCGCCGAAAGTTCAAGCAAAGGAACTTGGCATGGACTTGAGCGATTTGATCGAGGCGTCGGCAGTTATGCCCGCGCTGAAGGCCAATTCGAAAAAACAGCTGCTTCAGTTGCTCGCCGAAAAGGCTGCTGCACTGACCGGCATTCCCGAGCGGGAGATTTTCGACACCATCCTTCAGCGGGAGCGGCTTGGCTCGACCGGCGTCGGCAACGGCATTGCCATCCCGCATGGCAAGCTGGCTGGCGTGAAAGCGATCACCGGCATTTTCGCGCGGCTGGAAACACCTGTCGATTTCGAGGCGCTGGACGACCAGCCGGTCGACCTGCTCTTCCTGCTGCTGGCGCCTGAAGGCGCCGGCGCCGACCATTTGAAGGCGTTGTCGCGCATCGCGCGCGTGCTGCGGGACCCCGACACAGTGAAGAAAATCCGTGGAACGCGCGACGCCGCGGCTATTCACGCGCTTCTGTCGACCTCGGCGACCTCTCACGCGGCCTGAGAGAGTCCAGGCACGATCGCACGGGCTTGTCGCGAGCATTTGCCTGCCGCGAATTCGTGTGGTACTTCAGATATTTGGTTTGGACCAGCAGCCTCGGGCAAAGCCCGAGGAAAGGCGCTGGGGCGGCGCTTACGACACCACCCATTTCTGAGCAGAGTCAGTGCACAGCGACAGGCGTTAGGTCGTTTTCAAACGCTCCGGCAATTGCCCTGTCGCGCGCATCGGACAGCAGGATAGGCTGGCCGTTGGCGGCAAACAGTGCCCACAACCGAGTCCCCGCCGCGATTTCGGGAAGGCCGGGAAATTTGCCTTTCAGCTCTTCGCTGGGCATTTCGCGCACATAGGCGACGATGCCCTCGCCGATATGGGCGAGCTGATCCTGAGTGACGGTTACGGTCGTTGCATTACTGGTCATGTTGGCCTCCTTGTTGCGGGCCTTCTTAGGAACAACCCGCGTGAGAGCTCGGTGGTTCCGGCGTACCGGTTATTAATCTTTCACCGAAATGTTTATTTTCCGTACCAGCCTTTCGGGCTCCGGCCGCTCCAGATCGATTGAGAGCAGGCCATTCTTCAATTCGGCAGCCTTGACCAGCATGCCGTCGGCCAGCACGAAGATGCGCTGGAACTGTCGTGCGGCAATGCCGCGATGCAGGAATTCACGCTCGGCCTCGTCCGCCTGCCGGCCACGGACGATGAGCTGGCTTTCCTCGGTGGTGACGTCGAGATCGCACTCCTGGAAGCCGGCCACCGCCAGCGTAATCCGCAGCCGTTCGGCATGACCGTCGGTCTCGCGAATGCGTTCGATATTGTAGGGCGGGTAGGAATCGCCAGTTTTGGCAAGCCGTTCCAGCGTCTTCTCCATGGCGTCGAAGCCAAGCAGCAAAGGCGACGAGAAGGGCGTCATTCTACTCATGTTACCGGGTCCTCGTTCGAGCGACACATTGGGGAAAAACCCGGATGGCATTTTTCCCACGACACCTGATATGGTCCGCGCCGCCGCCGAATTCAAGGCGGTTTCGCTTAACGAACCGCCGCCGCTCAAGGACCTGAAATGCCTCAGAAAATTATCATCGACACCGATCCGGGACAGGATGATGCGCTCGCCATCCTGCTGGCTTTCGGCAGCCCGGAACTGGACATCCTTGGCATTACGGCGGTCGCCGGCAACGTGCCGCTCAGGTTGACGCAGACCAATGCACGCAAGATTTGCGAACTGGCGGGCCGCGCCGAGACCAAGGTATTCGCCGGCGCCATCCGGCCACTGGTGCGCCAATTGGTGACGGCCGAAGAGGTGCATGGCAAAACAGGCCTCAACGGCCCTCAATTGCCCGATCCGAAAATGCCCTTGCAGCAGCAGCACGCGGTCGATTTCATCATCGAGACGCTGTTGGCGGAGGAGAAGGGCACGGTCACGCTTTGTCCGCTCGGGCCGCTCACCAATATCGCGCTGGCGCTGATCCGCGAACCGAAGATCGCGCCGCGCATCAAACAGATCGTCCTGATGGGTGGCGGTTTCTTCGAGGGGGGCAACGTCACGCCGGCGGCGGAGTTCAACATCTATGTCGATCCGCAGGCGGCCGATGTCGTGCTGCGAGCCGGCATCCCGACGGTCATGATGCCACTCGACGTGACGCACAAGGCGCTGACGACCGCGAAGCGCATCAAGGCGATCCGCGACCTTGGCACTCCGGTCGGCACGGCCGTGTCGGAGTTGCTAGAATATTTCGAGCGTTTCGATGAACAGAAATACGGCACCGATGGCGGTCCGCTGCATGATCCCTGCGTCATCGCCTACCTGCTCAAGCCTGAGCTGTTCCACGGGCGTGAATGCAATGTTTCCGTGGAACTGGCGTCTGAGCTGACGATGGGCATGACGGTGATCGATTGGTGGGGCGTGACCAAGCGGCCGAAGAACGCGACCGTGATGCGCGAGATCGACTCGGATGGCTTCTTCGCCCTGCTGACGGAGCGGCTGGGGAGGCTTTGATCACCCCGCTGCCAGGCGAGCGCGACGGGTATCACGAGGGTGGAGGTCAATTCGTAGGAAGCCAGTCAGTTCGACCCCACGCGCCAACTCCACCTAAGCCAGCACCTCGTCGACTTCCCTTGCCGTCGGCATTGCCGGCTGGGCGCCCGGCTTGAGGCAGGCGAGCGAGCCCGCGGCCGCTGCGCGGTGCAAGGCATCCTGCAGGGGCAGCTTGGCAAGCAGCGCGGCACCGAAATAGCCGCAGAAGGTGTCCCCCGCGCCGACCGTATCGACCGGCGTGATCTTAATCGCCTTCACCTCAAAGGTTTCGGCAGGCGTCACCGCGATCGCCCCTTCGCCACCCAGGGTGACGACGATGGTGCGTCCGGTGCTTGCTGCGAAGGCCTGCATGCGCGCCGGCCGGTCCTTGCCGGAAAGCTTCAGTGCCTTGGCGTAGAGGTCGAACTCGGTCTCGTTGGCGACGACATAATCGGCCTTGGCGAGCAAATGCGCGGCCTCCATGCGAACGGGCGCGGTGTTGAGAATCGTAATCGCGCCGGCCTCACGGGCCGCGTCCAATGCGGCTTCAACCGTGTCCAGCGGGATCTCGTGCTGCAAC